>Ga0131853_10009869_pt1 | contig 17471 bp, 23 predicted proteins | sample TergutLab28metaG_FD_92764 | JGI IMG/M metagenome (GOLD analysis project Ga0131853, IMG submission 92764) | Labiotermes labralis P1 segment gut microbial communities from Petit-Saut dam, French Guiana - Lab288 P1 (version 2) (version 2) | ecosystem: Host-associated > Arthropoda: Insects >... | reverse complement strand
CCCTCTATCCGCAAAAGTTGGCATTAGCTTCGCCAACCGGCGGCGGCCGCTCTGTCGGTATAGTTCGCGTGCGGACTAAGGCCACGGAGTTTTTTTTAATCTTGCCATCGGCACTATGGCCTGGAAGTCAACTCAGCCTCTAATAGAAATGAATACCAGGAATATTTCCTGGGTGTTAAAGGCTACCGGTGCCTTACCACCTTTATGTGCCCTTTATCTGGAAATCTGGGAGCCTCAGCTTACTAGAACCCTCAGGGCATGTTCAGGCCTGTACAGGGATTGCTTTAAAAATTATCGGCACTTAAAATTATTAGTATTTTATTAATATTTGGGGTCAATTTTGGCTGCTGTTATTGTGTGTTACTTATGTTACATTTTATTGTTGATTTATATTTTGTTCCTTCATTTTTAACAAGATAATTAAACACTTTATAATTCAACTAATGCACAATATATAATATTTAGATACAATTAAAATTATAAAATATTTAAAAGTGCCCTAACATGTTTAAGATCACAGAGGATCCATCATCAGGGAGCCTTGTACAGTGCTTGGCTGTAAATTACAAGAATGATTCTATTGTGCCTGTTGACATGGACAAGGTCAGTGTTATGGCAGCATATTCTGACTGTAATCAGATAAAACAAGGGCGGTCTGTTTTAGAAACAAAATCAGACTGCCTTTGTTTTATCTAATTACAGTCGGAATATGCTGCCATAACACCGACCTTGTCCATGTCAACGGACATGATAGAATCATTCTTGTAATTTCTAGCCAAACACTTTACAGGGCTCCCTGATGATGGATCCTCTGTGGTCTGAAACATGTTGGAGCATTTTTAAGTATTTTATAATTTTAATTGTGTCTACTTATTATATATTGTACATTAGTTGGATAATAAAGTATTTAATTATCATTGATGCACAGTGCAAACATGGAAGATTTAACAAGATAAGTTCTGAAGTTGAATTGCATCCATCTATGTCTTCATTTACATTTTTAGTGAAGACTGAAGTATATTGTTTTTTATTTACAACTCAACAGTATTTTCTTTTCACTCTATTTGTTAGATGCAAGCAGAGATGCTGTAAACAGAGCAGTAGTTTGAAACATAAAGTACATATGAAAAACACCAAAAAATTTAGTTTGACTTAGTGCTGTCTGGGGAAATAACATCCTTATTTTTGTGATCGTATGAAACATGTGAATACTTTTCACTGGCAAACTGTATTGTTTAAGCTTTAAACGTAGGTGATACATATAATAACCACTGTGTTTTAAATGGTTAATAAATCATTTTCAGGACAGTCATACTGTGAGCAGCACACTAAAGAATGAATTTTAACATTACAAACAGTGTTACCATTTGTAAAGTGAAATTTATGTTGACAGGTGCTTCTAAATGTGGCGTGCAGCAACTATTGGACTATGAATGGCAGAATTATAATCCAGATACTGACTTTGTGCAGTGAAGCACATGAGAATGGCAACCAGGCTGTTCGTACAGCTGCCCAGGCAGCCACCAGTCAGACGTTGCGGTCTTTCTGCAATTTTCTTGGTGAGTACCAACGTGCGTTTGTGTGGACTGAAAACAAAAGTAACTGAGGTTTGATTGTTTTTCGGTCATGAATCTGGGGTGTGCTGCCATGTGTTTTGGGGAGATACAGACTAGGTTTGAACTATGTGGCTTCACATCCTAGAAGGTACTAATATTTACATATTATTTGTTCTTGTGTCTGTGCAGAAGAAGAATCTCAGGAGCTGGATAAGAGTTTGAAGCGCACTGGTGCCAACTGTGAAGGCGGTTCAGGGGTGTCATGTTTCAATGAGGTGATTCCAATCCTACAGTTCATCTGTAGTAAAATGGATGAAGCACAAGTGTGAGTAGTAGCCTTTGTCTGAGATTTTATTTTTGTATTTTTGTAATGTATTTTATTCTAGTTAGGCAAAGGATGTGGTTTGTGTAGAGGAGAAGAGAAATGTATACAGAATGTTGGTGGGACAACATGATGTAAGAGTAAAGGAGGGTAATGTCAAAATGGATCTTAAAAAAGCAGGGTGCGAGGACATGCACTGGTTTCTTCTGGCCAAGTGTAGGGACAGGTGGTGGGCTCTTGTCAGCACAGTCATGAACCATCAGGTACCATAAAATACAGGGCATTTATTACCTAGCTGAGGAACTGTTATCTTTCAGAAGGATTCTGCTCCATGTAGTTAGGTAAAAGATAAAAAGGCAAAGTTGTGCCTGTCCATGCCATGAAGTTGTACAGGGAATAGAGGTATATTTCCACTCATTCTTAACTTTGGCATTAGATGGAGCTTTGTGGTCAGCTTCATGCCCTGCTGCATTATCCTTGGGAATGAGCACTTTTCCCCATTGATTAGGATGCCATGTCTGGACATTTTGGAGAAGAAAAAAATCTTGCTGCCGTCTGGATTTGAACCTTGGACTCTCCAGTCTGTACCCTAGTCATTGTACTGGCTATGCTGCCCTGACTCTATGTTTGTGTGGAATTATATTTTAGTCGGAGTCTTGAAAAACTGATCTGGTCACTGATGTTGTCGGCGTATATGGAACTGGAAAGAAACGCGTGGGATATGACTTGGTGTGCTAGAGAGGTTGTTTTATATGGTCTTTCTGTGGTGGTGAATTGTAGTGTTGGGCAAAAAATGTTTTTGTAAATGCTTCTTTTAACTTGTGTTCATGCATGATAAAAATAATTGTGTGGGTACACAAAAAATTTCTTGTGAAACTGAAGAAAACCACCAGCAGATCTTCAATTTGTTTTGTGATGCATATGGAGAAGGTGGCTGAGTTACATAAAGCACTCTTACAAAGTGACTTCAGGGGATGCTTTGATGTCTGGAAGAATCATATGGAAAAGTATATAACTGGTGATAGAAATTACTGTGAAGGGAATAACATGTAGGTACAATAATTGCAATATTAAAGTAATTTTTTAAACTTGTCTCTTTATTTAGTAGCCACAACTTGTATTTGCAGTGGGAGTTAAGTATGGGGATGTGGTGCATGGTGCTTTGGAGGAAAATTGTAGAGACTAGACTTTGTATTTTGTATTTGTGCTCATGATTGAAGTAGAGGAGGTGTTTTTCTGTTTCAATGGTACCTGAGCTGATATGTGGATGGTAAGTGTCAACATTTATTGGGACAAATGTTTTGTCAGGTTGCATCCTCCTGCCTCCTTCATCCAGAAGATGGTGACTGCATTGTATGTTGACATGCTGTAATGCATTAAGCACAGAACGTGACTACTAAACCCTGAAGACCAAAAGTACACCTTAGATTCAGACTGTGGAAATCTATGTGTGTGATTAAATTATAAGTTTCTAAAAACAGAATATTTACAAAAATAGGGTGAAGAGTAGTACACGGTCATGTGATAATGGGTATAATGATGCCTGAAACATGTTGAGATTGAAGTTGGATAATAAACAAAAGATTGGTTGCATCTTGTTGGTTTTTCTCTCTCTTCACCCTATGTTCATGATGCACGGTCACAAGAGCCTAAAATTTACAAAAACGTTTTGAATGGAGAGGAAAGAAGTAATTGGGGGAGGGGGTGGTGTGTAGAGGATATTCATGTGAGTTTGTGATGTGCGTAGGTCACCCAGCATTGTTGATACAGTTTGTGATGGTCTGGTCACAATGCTTCAATGGGGCAGATGAGATGTGCATATAGGGAACTTCTAGGAAAGCATCTTCTTGAAGCACAGAGTAAGAGGTGGTGGGAGGTTAGTACTAAGATGGAATACAGGGAAGTAGGCTGTGAGGGGGAGCATGGGTGTAATTGGCTGAGGACTGTGACCTACGGCAGGTTTTAATGTTAGTGAGTTTTAACCATTAGGTTCTCTTACTACAGAATGCTTATTGTCTTCCTCAACATGGTAGCTTTATCATGTAGAAAGCCTATTTCCAGTAGGACATTACGTGACAGCTGCTGTTCTGATGGACGTGCTAAAAGGGACGTAATGTAGAAAGTCAGTTTATTAGTAGCACTTGTGACTGGAGTAATGTATTTGTACTTTTCATGGTTTATTATATTGCAGTGTGGGAAGATGTGGCAACAGCGTCGTGTTTCTACTGGAGTGTTTGCACACGCTGGTGGCCAGCCTACCCCAGCAAATTCACAACAATCACCATTTCACGGCTTTTCTGTGGCAGAAATTCTGTCCTGCGCTTATAGCATTCCTTGGTTCTCCACGTGTGGATAAACACATTGTATCGCGAGGTCAGGCTGCAACTGGGGAGGGAGTGGAAGTTCAAGGTCGTGGATCTGGCTGTCTTGCTACTGCTCCCAGCTTTAACAGCTCAGAGGCAAAGACAGTTTATAGGTTTGTGTCATGTAGTTTTGTTTTCATTAGTCAGGATGTAGATTGCACGTTGTGTAACTTTAACACCTGTAGCCTTCCCAGGGTGAGATGAATCTTTAAATCTGCATCATATCTGCATTTAGTACAGTCTGCCTCAAAACACTGTTGGCTGTCACTAGTATGTTTGCTGTGTGCATTGTCAGTTGTGCATTCTGTTTGAAAGTTCTGTTCCACTACCATGATACTCCTGACCATACTCCAGTTCCTTGAATTTATGACCACACACATACTGCATTCTAATTCCTTAATGAAGATTTGACAAGTGTGTTACATTCTTGCTCTGAATGTGGGTGTGCTTTATCACATGGAGGTAGGTCTAGGGTTTGTTGTATCCCAGTCATGCTGTAGACTGGCTCGGCATGTTTGAGCTTCTTGCTGTCAAGACTCATGCCACATGCTGGCCCTAATAATGCGATTTACACTGTTGGCCAGAATGGTGGCCATGACTCAACAGGCAGTTTGATTAGAGCCAAGATCAAATAAGATGCATTTCTCCATAGATCTTGAACTCTCAAAGATGAAGGCAGTGCATTCATCCACAACATCAGGAACCATGTAACCAGCAACAGTGACACATGCAAGAAGACCAGAATCGTTGCATATTATCTCTTTTAATAAACGTAAAATGATGGTGAGAGAACAGACGTATTGAATTTTGGTGCGTTTGATGAGTCTAGGATACTTGAGAGTGTGGTTTGTTGTTCCAGTATTGGCACTCAGTTGGTACGTCTTGTTGGGTGTGTTGGGTCTCTGAGGCCTGTGCTAGAGTCTGTGTTCCACCGCATGTTGTTATATCCACCACCCCAGCATCGCCTGGAGGCTCTGAAATCTCTACGCGAGGTAAGCACCATTGTGATAACAAAGAATGTAGTACAGAATGCTTTGTAATAAATGAACCCATGATCACTCTCTTTCTGTAAATGAATTACATATTTTAAATAGATGGGAAAAAACTAGGGTAGAGCTGTCAGAAGAGCTGTTCTGGGTCAATGTGATAATGGGGTGTGTTAAATGTGGACAGAAAATGTTCTTAAAATAATTTATTGTTTTTTTTTTCTGGTATGGTTTTGATAGCGTGTGTGAGACTTGTAACAAGAGCGTACAGAATTTTAGTCAAAATCCGGAAGGAAAAGGGTCACTTGATAGACCTAAGCATATACAGGAGGATAATATGAATTTTAAGTAAATAAGGCATGTTGATGTTTGGACTAAATTCATGTGGCTGAGTACAGGGTCTGTGGTGAGCTGTTATGTACTTGGTAATGAATCTTATCAGTTCCATAAAGGGTGGGGATTTTTTGACTCACTTAGTGACCATTGACTTATCCTCAAGAAGGTCTGTTTTTTTGTGGAGTTCTTATTTCCTTTTGTATAAAGTACTTGTTAAAGTAAAAGGTTTTACTGCAATTTTTACCTGGCTTCTCTATTTAGGAGGTATGGGTGTCTTGGAGAGATGGATGCTGGTTGTTATAGATGTGGGTGTACTTCATGTGGCCTGTGAAAGTGGGAATTCTGACATACTTGTGTGATTTTGTAGTTGCTGCGAAGCCCCAGTCGCATTGTGGATTTTGCTGGTCCAATACTAGTTGAGGATGACAAGGGATCCCAGCAGCAAAGTGATATGGCACTTATGAGGCTGTAAGTTGTATGGAAATTAACTTATAATTTTCGTCACCACCTGCATGCAATTACTGGGGCGATGTTCTAAAGTAAGCGATGATTACTTGTGCTTATGTCGCATTGGAGTCATCCATCAGAAGCCAGTGAGTGTTGTCTGTGGGAACACTGTAGGTATATTCTTGTACTGTACCTGGTTGATATTTGATTGGTTTTCTGTGACTGAGGTGTTTGGTGGCTTTTGTCTTCGCAGGCAGATTCCATGTTATTGCCTTTAAGTAAAATGTTACATAATTTCAAATCCTTACTTGCTGACCTTGTATGATCATCTTATCATCATATTTGATACAACTAAGAGAGTCTTCTGTTATTCAGAATGTCCAGACTTGCTTCAGGGTACACACATCCACCCAGCTGCTATTCAGTGGGTGCCAGGGATTCTTATCTCAGAGGTAAATTGACCAGGGCGTGAAGCTGACTATTCTCCTCCATCTGGTCCTGAAGTTAATATTTTTTGGAGCTCTACTTTCCCTCTTGTGTTTGCCTTAATGGTAAAGGTAAAGCAATCCCATGACAGGCCTGGACAGGCCCTGAGGGTTCCAGGAGTTTGAGGCTCCCAGATTTTAAGACATTTGGCACATGAAGGTGGTAAGGTTGTCAGCCCTATGCACCGGCCACCTTTACTACCCAGGGAAATATTCCTGGTACTCATTTCTGTTAAAGGCTGAGTCAACCCCAGGGCCATAGTGCAGCCAGAAGGATTATGTCGAATGAAAAATTCCAATGACACCATCGGGAATCAAACCTGTGAACTTCCGGCTTGTACTGGGCTCAACCAACTGCGCCACCGCGTGCCCCCTTGCCTTAATGGTGTGTTGCTTAATTATGCACACAAAAAATTTTATGTTTGCTTCTGCAACGTACATATCTATATATGTAGATATGAAGGTATGCGTGTGTCATAATGTTGGAATAGCTGGAAAATGTGCTGTGACATGGCTAGAACATGAAAGTAGAAGATGCATGTCAAATACAGGTCATGAAAACCTAAGTTCAAGATGGTCATAAATGTTTTTCAAGAGTTTTACCAATTCATCACTGGAAATTATTCTTTCAGTTTTAATTCACTTTTGCTCCGTAGTTTTTTTTTGTTTGTGTCTTTTTAGGCTTTTGTATAAGTGATATTTTACTGTATTAGATTTTAAAGTTCCATGGCGAATAATTACACTAATAGCTACCTACATGATAGCGATGTCAGAACTGAGCCAATCATCGCTTCAGAAATAATTTCCAATTTCATAATCACGCTCAAATCCCACTGAACTAATGCTGTTCAGTTCATCTCTTCAGCAGTGAGCATTTGCTGTTCTTTGCAGAGTAATGGATTCTATAGAGGAGTGCAGTAAATGTGCAGATACAGCTGTGTGCAGTGCCAGTGTGGCGTGCATTGTCGCTATGTTGGGCTCACTGGAGGAGTTGTGTACTGGGAAAGGCATCACTCACACTTACATGGACCGTATCAATGCCATGTACACACAACTGGACCAGTGTGACTATCAAGGTAAGGTGCTGGTCACTGTTAAGGTTTGGAACTTGAACATGAAACATGACATTCATGTGACTTCAAGCTGTTGCAACCGGCATGTGGAGTATTGCATACAGTGTCTTAAGCAAAAGTTATTTTGATGTGTATTTACCCAAAAGTTTGAGAGGTGTGAAAAATGTTGCTTTATTTATTAAAATGATGACCATTAAAATATGGCACTTACAAAAACATTTAACTGACATCAGACATGTCTCAGTCATAAGTGTTATTATCAAGGACAGGCAGCAAGACACGCTGTAACATGGGCTGCTGGATGTTTATGCCATAAATTATAATTATTTTCATGTAACACATTAAAATTGTATTTATTAGACAACTTTTTAAACTTCTTTCAGATTCTGTAATTGATCTCTGGTTGCTTGTCATATTTTTGTTTAGTCTTTGTTTTTCATAATTCTTTATACAAGGTTGTAAGAGAATGACATTAACCATACATGAATACAGACAGGAAATAGGAAGTGTACATTACAACACTGCTGAACAGACTGGTTACAAAGAGTGTATGGATTTGAAGAATCGGGTCATTACATGTGATTTGAACTTATAAAGCGATAATAGAAGATTATGAGCCATTGAGGTTACACATGGTTTGAAGCACAAAATTAACAACAAAAATATTTTGCAGTACATCTTCATACCGTGTACTAATGCTCGATTTGACAAAATCTTATTTATACCTTCAGAGTACACAATTTTATGTTGTATTACATTGTATATTTGAATGAGCTTTTGGTATTGTTTGTGTTATGAAATGTGTATTATAATTATTCCTGTCACACTTGGTATTGGTTTTCTTGATAACTGCCTGTGTTGTATCATCACTAGAATTCTGTATTTGGATAGATTGCGGATATACCCATATGCTTCTCTTCATTTATAGTAGAAAAAGAGGCACTATAAATAAAAAGTATGTAATAAATGCAAAGTATAATAACAATGGTTGTATACTGTGCTAGTATAAATTGCTTTGTCAGGTATAATAAAGAACCTCCTTTATCAGTTGCGTCTTCAAACATATTTACAGAAATTATATTTGCAATACATTTTAAACCCTGCAGGTTAATTTTGAAGTATGTTGTAACAATTTTACATATATGGTAACATGGGCAATGTAATGCATATGATGCAGGTCCTTTGACTTACCAGTCCTTGCTGCGACTTCCAAAACCATATCGAGACTGTATTGAGCGCGAATTGATGGCTTCTCGGGGTGGTGTCAGAGGTGGAAGAGGAGGAGGAGGAGGAGAAGGAGGTGATGAAAGTGACAGCAGCAGTGGAATTGAACAGGGGGATGAGCCCCCACATGTGCACCGACCTCCATCACAATGCAGTGAAGGCAGCAATGCAAGTAGTGGGTCGGGAGACACAGAAGGACCTGAGGAAGGATTTAGCAGTGATCATGCACAGGTGATATTACATAGTAATTGTGTTGGGCATTGTCTGTTGAGGTATGTTTTATTGGTGTCATATTTCATGAGAGCTTGATTGTCATTCTGCACATGATTAGTTATCATTGTTCTTAGAGGTTTGGCAGAAAGAAAAGGGCAAACATGTGTTGTTAAATGTATGAGATTAACCATTTAATGATGAACGTTATAGATATGTAATGCGAAGTGTGTTACTCGGAATGCCAAAAGTTGACTACTGCCAGTGGTAAGTTATGGTCGCTGTTATCTAGCCCTTTAAGTTCTGGGCTTAGCAGTCTTCTGCAGATTATGCCAAACATTTAATTTAAGTGCCAAAGAGTGGATAGATTAATAGTAATGTTCACATTAATTCTTTACAGTTTTAGGCTAAAATTTGTGACAGAATATACAGTATTTCATTTGTGGAATAATCACAGAACATTTAATGTCATGGTTTTTGTAAGGTGGTGTTGAGACTTGGAACATCTTGTAGAATACAATGGAGGAAAGTACAACCATTGAAAGGAAAGAAATTAACTCATAGACAGTAAGTCCTCTTTTTTTTTTTTTTTGTATGTATTTCATAAATTAGTGATGTTGCTTCTATATGGTGCAGTTTTATGAAATGATTGTCATGCTGTGTGTTCATGACACAGTTATGACTGAATGTTGTGGTCAACTGGTTAGTGTTTCTGCTTTTTATTCAGAAGGTCTGTGGTTCGAACTTTGGTACATACACTGATGATGCTGAGTATTTGTGGAGTTTATTCCATCACATCCACTGAAATGCTGGTAGTATATGATATAGTCTGTTTCCTGTACAATCCACAAATTCGGCACAGAACTAGGTCTGCAGTGGAGTGAGGACTGCTGAATTTGACTTTGCTGTCCTGTTACCCAGTGTGCTAATGAAGAAGAGGATGTGAGTGTTGTGTGTGTGCATGCATACACTATATAGCTGACTCTTGCGGTTACTTGCGGGCCTCTTTCTGTAGAGGCCTAGTTCATTTAGTCCTGGGCTGGTCCATGTGGGTTTTGTGGTGGATGAAATGGTACTGGGATGGGTTTTCACCTATCACTATCATTTCGCTACTGCTCCATACTTGTGCTTTATTCATGTGCCTCTTGACATTCTAGAAGCTTAGCAGTTGATGGTGTGAAAGACTTCACATCTACATAGTCAATGCAGTTGCAAAGTGTTGTGACAGGAAACAAGACAGTTGATCGCTTTGAACTTTTATCGGTATAGTATAAAGACAAGAACATTAAAATAGGAGATGTTTTACTGAAATATGAGTGACTGTAAATTTAATTCCCTTGTCATGTAGATGGATGAGATGCTGGAGCAGGCAGAGCGGCAGCGAGAACAACAAGAGGCACTGAGGTTAGAGAAATTGCCTCGCACACTGCATCGTACTGATGACATGGCTCTTCATCAGGTTTGATATTACTTATTCTTCTAAACAGTAGAGCTAGCAAATTTTTCGTATAGCACCTGTGGTATTTCCTGAACCAAAATATTGACCTTACAGTACTTCATACTGAACAGCATGATAACACAGTTAAAAATGTGTCATTCATGTTGGTGAAAAGGTTGCTCATTCTTCTCTTCACCATCACATCAAATCAGCTGTGAGGTCCAGCTATACCCCTGTCTGGTGGACCAGTGGATGTAGGGTTAGGTAGGCATATTATGGAAGTGACTACATCCATTAGCTCCACCAGTGGCAAGGTGCATGGAGCTTTGCCTCCTCCTCACCCTCCCCTATCAAATATGTCTTTACGGTATAATGCTTATACATCTTTTGTGTTTGTAACTGCATAGTGTGATCAAGTCAAGGAAGATGAGATGGGCAGGACATGTAACACACATGGGAGGGAAGGTAAATGTATGTAAAGTTTTGAAAGAGCTGAAGGAAGGAGACCACTTGGAAGATCTAGGTGTAGATGGAGGGTTAGTTTTAAAATGGATTTTAAAGAAATAGGCTGAGAGGGTGTGGATTGTATTTATTTAGTTTAGAATAGGGATGAGTTGGGGGATGTTATGAACATGATAATGAACTTTTGGGTTCTTTAACTTAAGATTCTTGAGAGGATGCTTTGTGGATTTTAGTTAATTAGTTGGTTTGTTGGTTGGTTGGCTGGTTGGTTAGTTAGTATGTTACTTTGTTAATTAGGTATTGTAGTAGTGCCCATCTGATGAATGTAAAGAAGAGGAAGACAAGGTGGATCATGAAGGTATTGTGGTATGAAATATTTTCATTGCAACATTTTGTGTTTAAGGTTGGTGAAGAGTATATTGATGTGGAAAGGCAAAATGCAAGACGATTTACTCAAACACTCCAAAATTTTGTACCCTTGTTGCTGACACTTCGCAGCTCTATTGAAGTTGATGAGGCTCTGCAGGAGTTTTCAGCAAAGTACTGCCAAGGTCTGTGTAAAATTCCTTCACTCATACAAGGAAGCATCTCTTGATGGAGTACATTGAAATTACCATGTTTTTGGGGTGTGATGCCATGCAGGTTGTTAGACAGGCAGTTTCAAAGGAACTTGTTGCCTCCATCTACTTTCCTGAAAATCTAGACAGCAGGTTCCTTTGAAATATTTATCTACCTAACTACATGGCAACACACCCAGAACATAATAATCTCTGAAGATTTCATGTGTACTGCATTGGAACCAAGAAAACAGTGAGTTTACAGACATTAACAGTAGAACTGTTGATTGGAGACATGTTCATAGGAACAAAACATTCATGACTTTTATTGTATTGACACTACAGGAATGATTTTTATTTGTCTACATTCTTTGCAAAAGGCACATCAAATGAAATTATAGTGGGGAGGTAGAAATGTTGATATATTGCAGTGTAAACAAAATGTTAAATGGGTGCTTTACATATGACTGTTGTGTTGACCTCATTTCAGGTCTGTTTGCACAGCAGCAGATAAAACCAGACAATAGAAGCAGCACACATAACCTCACTCTTATAACTATTGTCAATGCTGATGGAATTTACTTGGCCACATATTCAGCATTACTTCTGAACTTGAAGCTGATTAAACAGGGCTATTACCAAGAGCAACATACAAAACCAGTTCCAATGACAGAGGTTAGTGTAAATTGGATAACCTCATTTTTTGTAGACTGTTGCCACTGATTGGAGTAGAGTAGATTATATGAAAACTAATAACTGGTTAACGTAATCCATTCAGTCTTACAGTATTGCTGATCTGTTGTCTATATTATGTTAGTATGTTTTATTAGCAGGCTTGGGTTGTAATCTTAAATGGTGAATGGCACACTCCAGCATCATATTTATGTCACGGGTTCAACTGTCTGCCATCCTGACTGGATTTTTTTGTGGTTATTCTCTCTGCCTTTGGCAGATACTGGAGTGGTACCTCAAATTAAATCATGACTACATCCTTCCACATTCTCGCCAGTTCCTCTTCTTACTATCGGACACATTGTTTGAGATCCTGACAGAACCATTAAACGAACCATTAATAAATAAATAAATAAATAAATAAATAGATGAAATGTTATTGAATATTATTTCAAGTTGGAGAGATCATTCAAGAGGAATGTACAAAATTGTGGTTCTGCCTGTTTTATATGTGTATGTGAAACTTGTTTTTCACTCCTGGAGGTAGGAAGGACATTAAATGACGTGTTTAAAAAACATATTTACAAATCAAAAAGCCCTAGAGATTCATCTAACATTTAATTGTGGCTGGTTGATTACTAGGAGCAGTTTGTAGAGGGTGTTCATGGGAGCGGTGTGTTGGTCTACCTCTCTGACACTTGGCTCTCAGAACTCTATCAACACATCCTTGCCTCAAGTCTTCTTGAGAAATGTGGCTACAATCCTAACTCCAACAATAACTTTGCTCTCATTAATCTTCTCACAGGTAGCACTAACTTCTTTAATCGTACTAAGTGTGTGTGTGTGTGCTGTCCGTTTGGGACTGTGGTAACAGTTCATTTTTTAACTCAGTTTTATACCAGTTGTATGAAGTACTGTATTACTTTGAATTTGAGATGCTTCTTTTTTCATATATTTCCAAACTGAAAATTGGGGCGTGTCATAAATTTGAGGTATTTTTCACGATGTGGAAGTCTCAAAAACATGTTTTGCTTGAAGAACAAGTGGCCTTGCTGAAATGAGTAGTAAATTCTGTGGACAGTGAAGTGTATTTGCTTCCAAAAACTTTTTTCCTGAAAATTGCATATTAAAAGTGGCGTGCATCTTAAATTAGAGGGTGTCTTAAATTTGAAGTGATATGGTATATTTAATATACATTGGAACTTTTACATTCATTGTTGTGTGCATCATTATAATTGTTTCAAAAAATAACCAACACGATGACACTTGTGGACTATCCTTTATTTTCAGGGGTAGTCGTCATTCATTCTCTACGTGTTTCGAGCTTTCGGGAAGCTCATCATCAGGAGTTCATTTTTCCTGTACAGTCAGCCTCTGGCATAGTGTGTAATCTTTTGCTGTAACCCTCCCGACAGTCGGGAACAGAACACATAGGAGAACAGGAGGGTTACAGCAAAAGATTACACACTATACCAGAGGCTGACTGTACAGGAAAAATGAACTCCTGATGATGAGCTTCCCGAAAGCTCGAAACATGTAGAGAATGAATGATGACTACCCCTGAAAATAAAAGATAGTCCACAAGTGTCATCATGTTGGTTATTTTTTGAAACATACATTGGAACCTCTATCCATTGTTTCCCTGTGTATTGTTTTCTGCAAGTGTGATTTGTTTATTCTGGTCCCTATAAATCTGATACGTTTAAAACTTTTCTGCAAATGTCTTTTCCTGCATTTATCATCCTTTTCCACACAGTCCCTTCAGAAATGATGGAAGGATATTTCACTGTATAAGGGTTCTGGAAGTGATGTCACTTCTTGCTTCACATGGTTTGTTAGGTCATTAGGCTGACATGTTTTTATTTTTTAATACTTGTCTCTGTAGTAGGGTATGTGAATATCTTTGTCTAGGTACTCAATATAGTAGCTGTACCTAGGGACCCAACAGAATAGGAATTCTTTCTCATCATGTCAACCTAAATATGGAAATAGAATTTCACACAATGTATGGTTTTGTATGTTTAAGATGAACAGAGTCCTAGAAGATACCCACAAAAATGTTCTGTGTCATTTGTCTCACCTGCTGAACATTGTTCTGTTTGCTTAATATCCATGAGCCCTTGCTGTCTTAGTGCTTTGTTCTTTGCTGTCCTTCACACATTACGTTACATTAAGAGGCTCATTTTTGTTGAATGGTATGCACATAATATGATAAAAAGAGTGTATGATTTGTAACATCATAACAGTCATAATTTTTAAACAATGCTAATTTACTGACTCACAAGACTGTGTGTTTTTCTTGATGTGATTATAATATATCCTTCTGTTACAGATGTGGATGGTTTGGGGAGCTGTCAGCAAGGTGGTCAATTGCTGTCTGACTGCCAGCGACTTGAGAGGGCTGCCACACACATTGACAGTAGCCCGGAAGTAGATGCAGGTGAGAGTGTACAGAGTGTACTGAGGTATTTGCTTTGAAGTTTGTTAGGCAGGTGTAATTTGGGTTCATAACAGTTCAGTATAACATCAACTTTATTTGAAGCTTGTATCACATTTTATCAATTTTGGTGCAACTGGGTCATTGTATGGAACAGTGGTAACATGTCATGAAATATACATCTCATTGGGAGGTACAAGAATTATTTCAATCACTTTATGATGTGATGTGGATATTATTGGTTTTTCACAAGACATACCATTTTGCTTATGTATAAATAATTATTGTTCCATAGCGTAAATACAACACAGTTCTTTTGATGATACTGAATAATTATTGCTTGTATTAATGTGTATATTATTAGACTTCAAACATAATTTATCCAGTTTACAACCTTAGTTATATACATGTATGGATGCCTATATCTGCATGATCAGTGTCCCTGTGCTATCATTTATGCTGTGCTGGGTTTGTTGTAGTTGTGTACTTACCCCTGTTTCACACTTTTTACTCATATCATGTTCACTCCTCTTTCACTTAGTCTGTGTTTGTTCTTACTGTTAACTGCTCTTTTGTTTTGGGTTTTTTGTACATGTTTTGTGGTGGCTCATTCTTGTTTGGTTGCATGTTTGTAGTGGGTCATTCTTCTTGTTTCTGATGAATTACACTTTCTGTGGTGTATGGGCTGTGGCTGCAGTATTAGTCTTTATGTGGTTGATGATGTAGTATACATGCCAAAATGCTTGTACTTGGTCATCAGTATAAAGTGCATAAAGGCCACTGGAATTTTAATAATACCCACATTATTCCAAAGGCACATGCAATGGTGCAGTTGGTTGAGGTGCTGCGCTATGAGCCAGAAGGGTGTAGGTTCAATTCCCAAGTGTGTCACTGGAATTTTTGTTGACTTAATGCTTCCAGCCACACTATGACCCTGCGGTGGTTACAGCCAATAACGTAAATGAGTACGAGGAATATTTCCTGAGGGGTAAAAGAGGCCGGTGCATAGGGCTGACAACTTTATTACCTTCATGTACCGACTGTCCGGAACTTTGGGAGCCTCAACCTCCTGGAACCCTCAGAGCCTCTCCAGGCTTGTACAGGGATTGCTTTACCCTACATTATTCAAACACACATGGCTTGCATGGAATAGACTTTTTGATGTGTTGATTATTGTACACAGGCGTATATTTAGAAAATGAAAGTTTGCATCTCAGGTGCTGGAGAATTGTAGTATAATTATTTTCGTAACAATACACTTGTGTGTGTAATAAGTGAACATTAAGACAGACTTGGTATGCAAAATTGCTGGAAATGCTTTGTGACATTGTGTCTATTCTAATTTGGTATACATTTTTCTACTCATATACTTGCATATGCTGGAAGGACTGAGGTGAAACATGAAATGTATGAGGCTGTCTAATTTCTAGGCTGAGATTTGAGCTGTGGAAGTTATGGTTATGAGGACATGTACTAACATGTGTGCTTCAGTCATTTATTTTATATGTGTGTATTTTGTTGTTCAGGTGTGAAACTGTCTCGACGTGTCTTGAGTTGTTGCTGGGAATCAATGCTTTCGGTTCTGTCAGCTGGCCTGGGTGACCCCAGAGGTCAGCTGGGTGTCACATCTAGCTTGGCACTACTGCTAGGTTCAGAAGTTGCTCGTGAAGAACATCGCCGAGCAAGGGACAGTATTGTAGCAAGTCTTGATGGTTTGCAGAAGGCTGCTCGCCTCACCAACATTTTAGGTACAGATCAGTGATTACATTCAGACAGTCTTTGTGTCCATTTTTCTGTTGATAATTGGTTGTCTCTGGGAAATTTATTCATGATCTTTCATGCAGTAATGTGTTTGTGTGTAACAGGCAACATGAGGAGGATACAGTGGGCTGGTCTTATAGGTGATATAGGAAAAAGTGAAGGTCACCCCATGATATGCCTGTGCAACCCATTTGCAACACAGCACTAGAAGGAGAGGGTGGTCATATCATGCTCCAGCTGCTTTACCTCTGGGCAAGACTCAGTAACCTTTTTACAGGAGGCTGGATGGACCTAAGGGCCAGTTTGAATGGCACAGAAAATGGTGTCTCCACTGGGATTCGATCCCCAGACTGTCCAGCTCTTAGGGAGTTGCTATACTGACTATGCTATCCCATATGATTACCAGTAAATATAGGACAGATGTGAAATGAATATAAACCATTAGTCTGAAGTCCTGAAAGGAAGATACCACATGGGAGACTTTATAAAGGTGGGGAGGATGGTATTACAGTGGATTATAAGGAAATTGGATGTGGCATGTGGACAGGATTCGTATTCTAAGGGTGGGGTTCATTGGGCGCTCATGTTTACACAGTAATGAACTATTGGATAAAAGACAGGACAGTTCTTGAGCAGCTGGGTGACTGTCATTATCTCAGGTAGGTTGAATATGTGTGGAGGTAGGTAGGCATACATCCATTGGGTCATTAGATAAAGAAAAGTGAGGTGGTTGGCACTGGTAGTGGTGTATAGAATTGAGGTACATGTGCAACATTTTGGTTACAATAATTGGAGGGGAGAAACTGTTCGGCAAACACAGTCCCTGCATATTCACCATTCATGATACTTTTCCCATCTCATTAAATAATATATATCCTGTGCAGTTGAAGAAGCTGGTAAGTAATGTATGGTCCGACTGCAGTTGTCAAGACATTTTGTTAAAGTTACGCCTTTCCATGCTTTGAAGACATGTAGTGGGAGTAGTTATATAGCTGCACTCATTCTTAACCTCAGCACGGCATGGAAGTGGGCATTTAACTTCACACCCTGGCCACTTTACACCCAGGAAAGCACCGTGGTACCCATTGCATTGGAGGCTTGGTGGGTCCCAGAGCCTATATGGAGGAGAGAAAATTCTCTTG
>Ga0131853_10009868_pt1 | contig 17472 bp, 5 predicted proteins | sample TergutLab28metaG_FD_92764 | JGI IMG/M metagenome (GOLD analysis project Ga0131853, IMG submission 92764) | Labiotermes labralis P1 segment gut microbial communities from Petit-Saut dam, French Guiana - Lab288 P1 (version 2) (version 2) | ecosystem: Host-associated > Arthropoda: Insects >... | reverse complement strand
GGTTTCCACAAAATGCGGGAAATTTCCGGACTAAATGAGGATCTGCTAACTTCTCAAAAGCACTCTGATCCATGGAGTTAGTTAGTTAATTATTTTGGAGTCTGGTTTTTCCTTCTATAAATGCGAAACCAATCGATTTTTCCTGTGCTTTTTTATTTCTGTCAGGACGTGTCTTCTGGGTTTGTTGCTTCAGGCGCTTAAGGTATTGACGTGATATGAATTATTATAAAACATATTCGGAGTCGTAATAACTTTTTTTTGCAGTGGCTTTTGTGGGGTAAGAATCCATTTTATATTCTATACTAAATTGCGGTTTCTTCATATTCAAGGGGATAAAATGAGTCAATAAATCCTACAATTTTTACAATTTGGTTTTCGCAAGTTAGAAAATTTTATACACTTAAGGTTGCTAAATAAGTTGAAGCCTAGAAAGTTGACTTGTCGTGTACTTCATGTTCCAAGCTGAAAGTTATTTTGGCGTAAATATTTTAGAATAATGGGAAGGACATTTTTATCTGTTAATGGTATGTAGGAGAGGGTTAAAATACAAATAAGTCTCAGAATAAACATCAGATATAGGGACCTCCACTGTGAATATTCCCTTTCCAAGGCGATTCTTTTTTCCCCTTAGAAGAAGCAATTTACTCTATTACTGTAAGCTTATGTTACGCCATTAGCTATATGGGTGCTGATCACATTGGTGTCAAGGATGTTTTTATGCTGATTAGTTGATTCTTGGAATTTTCGTAGACATGTTGCTAATATGAAATTGTCCACATTTTTCAGGCTAATTTTCTCTTAAGTCTTGCATTAATTCAATAATTTCTTTTTAACAGTAAGCGAGTAAGGGAGAGGTGCACACCGTGTTAACTTGCCCTTCACAATTTTGCTAGCTTGCACGCGAGAGCAATTCAGTGTATAACCTGCGGTCTTCAGGCTGCTATGTACTTTATTTATAGCAATCCATGGTGCCAGTGTATGAGACTGGAACTGGGTTGAGTTAATCACACTGTCACATGATGGAGAGCGCTTGTGGGCAAGACCAGATGGCTGCTCCATTTGACTAGTGACGGGTTGTTACGCACAACACGTGTGGGTCCATCTCTGTATTAGCGGAGGGTTCTGAAAGATTGGGTCTCCCAAATTTATTTTATGTTATTGGAACTGCTAATTTTGATGTTATCTTAAGGTTTCGATAGCCTGTGAATGTGGGCTGAGCTGTCGAATTTTCTGAGAAAATGCTGCCTTCATATTAAGTTTCTTGGAACGGCTAAAGTATGGAGCCATGTTCCTCCAAAACGTCAATAAGTAACTAAAGTCTACTCGGTATCTATGTCCCGCTCGTCCTTCAGAGCAAGCAACTAATAACGTAAAATACAGGCTATAAAGTTTTTCACCCTGACTCAGGGCTATAAAGCTATCTATAGTGTCTAACATTGTCAATGCAGACAAAAAATCCGACGTTTCGGACAGTTACCCTGCACATTATAATAAGCTGGTAAATGCCAGAATGGTGCCAGGAAAATTTTAAGCTTTTAACAGTGCGCGTGTTTGTAATATTTTTGAAACATATTTAAAAAAATTACTTATCTCAACATCGCCATGCCAATCCGCACGTAACCAGTCGGTAACAGCTAAACGGATTTGTTTCAAATTTGACATTGTGTGGGCTTAGTAAAACCTGCCGACATCTTTCTTTAAATTCTGCCCCCCTTAAAAGATGTATTACGTAAGGACATACCAGAATTTCTGCGCGCATTTCTATTTTATCTCCTTAATTTAAGTGTGGGAATGGAAACGTGTCTCAGAGTTGTAGAGAATAATAAAATTTATTTCTCCACATGTTTTATTTACAGGTTTCACACAAAACACAATAAACTGAAGCGCCAGAACCGTGACGCTTCGCCTAAATTTCATATCGCCTTAAGTATTTGTAGGAAACGGAACAAGAACGTGTTAGGTTGATTCGACGTCCATCCGTCTGCTTGTGACGCAGCACTGGCGACTAACCATATGCCGGACTTTCATGAAATTCAGAATAGAAATTGTTGACCAGGAGTGGCTCTTTTTAAAATCAGCCCAGTGAAAGCTGTACTTTGCTTAGGGACCAAAATTAATTAGTTCATATCTTCAATATTTATCATCTGATTTGAGTTCAGTTAGTTATAAGGAATCTAAACACACTGCCACTGGGAATTTATGATTTTCGCCGACATCGGCGAGGGAAAGCCGCACTTTTTTGTGCGCGAAAATGAGATTACACTTGCAGATAAGGAAGCATATTCAATTTGGAAGAAGAATAAAACGTCGTCAAATCAGAGTACTTTCTCATGGAGTGTACAGTTTGCAAAATTATTTGTTACAGGCCCCAAAAAATGGGTCGTACAAAATATCCAGGTCGGTTTATCTCGACAAAGTGTTTCATCCGTACAATAAGAACCAACCGGATGCACTATTTACTTTCAATTTATTTCAACAATTAACCTCTACATGTTTCGAGCAGCCTTACTGCTCATCATCAGGAGGTACTACCCTGTATACATACACAGCAATTGTTATATGTTATGCGTTTATATTGACTGGCTGTTGGCAGGATCGGAATGGATCGGGATGGAACAGTTCCATCACGATCCTGCCAACAGCCAGTCAACATAAACGCATGACATATACCAATTGTGATATTTGGCTGACCGTGCATATCAGTATAATCTTAGTAATTAACCAACAGAATGCACAAATTCTTTTTTATAATAAACTTATTATAAAACAAAAATTTGTGCATTAAGTTGGTTAATTACTAAGAATATACTAATTGCTCTATCTAAAGAGTAGTACCTCCTGATGATAAGCAGTAAGACTACTCGAAACATGTAGAGGTTAATTATTGAAATAAATTGAAAGTAAATAATTCATCCTGTTGGTTCTTATTGTACGGATATATCACGATACACAGTCAACAAACCTTTAAAAAAATGCGTTTCATGTACACAAATGTAATAAGAAATTCATAACGGCTATCAGACGGAAGCATATATTTAGGTTTTGTACGCGCCTACCGTGTTTCACACGTACAAAACAAGAATTGAATACGTTTTCAAGATAATTTAAGGCATAATGTACATGTAAGAGACAGTGTTATTTTTATCCTAGGAACTTCTGAATCTTGTATGTCGTCAGCTAATCAAGCAATTATCCGTATTGTGAAGTTCGAGAGAACACCAACAAGATGCAACAGTTAGATGTTTATTATCAACCCTTTCTCAACATGGTTCGGGCATCATTATGCCCATCTTCAGGAGACCAAGACATATGTTACTGCACGTGGTGTGCTGCGCTGGTTCTGCTGGATGTGATTGGTAGCGGTTGTGGGGCGCTGCGTTGTAGGGTGCTCGACCCACAACAGCTACCAACCACATCCAGCAGTACCAGCACAGCACACCACGTACAGTAACATATGTCTTGGTCTCCTGAAGATGGGCATAATGATGCCCGAAGCATGTTGAGAAAGTGTTGATAATAAACATCTAACTGTTGCATCTTGTTGGTTTTCTCTCTCACTTCACAATTTGCTCACGATGCACGGTCACAGAAACCTAAAGCTTAAAATATTATCCGCACATTACGGAAGAGGAAGGCTCATTACAGTATTCACAATGTTCTTATCTTCAGGCAGATAGCCTACATCCAGTCCACGCCCTCACGTTTTAATCCTGTAATATCTATGTCTGTAGCCACAGTGAAATGAAATAAACAAAGACATTATGGTGTCTTCTGAAATATGTTACTATCCTGAAGGTGGACAAAATGCACTTTTAGGCTATGTTGGTTCACACGTATAATAATGTGCACACTATCAGCCAGAAGACCCTCTTACGAAGGTAGGTCTACCATGATTCACTTCCTGCGCAATGACCAGTGAGGCATATAGTTCCCAGTAGGGGCATTCGGTATCCAAACCAGGACTCAAGCCCAGTGATTTGGACAGTAATTTCTGGCGCATTCGCGTTGTGAGAACCTGCCCGTTGTAGTGAAAGCGGCCTGATGAATTCAGCGTTGCACTAAATGTGTGAATCGTGCGTGGGAATTAAGCCGTTGTAAACCACGGAACACGCATTAATCCCTGTATTCAGTGCATTTTTGATGTATTCATCAGAGACCAAACAAAAAGCATTGCTCAGTACCATTCTATATCCGCAATGGCTGAAAATATGGAAAGGAAGATTTAAAATTTACGGCCGATATTGTGGCATTACGTGCTACATAGAGAGCAGATACAGGCAAATACAAGCATAAAACAAAGTACTTTTTGTATTTAATCACATACTGATCCTTTTTATTAAATTCCTTGTGAATTTATCCGGAATTCTAATTCTGAACAATCGACAGATTTTATAATACAACTCCGAAATATTGCTGATAACAATGCAGACAAACAAATAATGGAATTGACAAAAGAGAAGACAGGAAATTAAAAATTCAAACAAAACTTTTTTCATTCCCTTCCCATTTTTGCCTCATTTAAATTTCTATTATATTTCTTTGCACTGTTTCTTTGATTTTTAATTAAATAGCTGTTTGCAAGTGAAGGAATGTGACTGTGGAACAAAGAATGGGCAAGAAAGTCTGGCTATACATTCTTCGTTCTAAAAAATTTCGAGAATTGTGAGAGGCCTAGTAAATGGCAGTCGTACGGTTTTGTAAGTTAAGTCGCCGTGCAGTCTTACAGGTGTGCACTAACGTTTCTGAGGAAGGTACTATGTTCGTCTTGAGGGTACACTTCTACCACATGAGGAAAGTAGTGTTGTTGATCTGCAGGAAATATTTATACCCTGAAGATGAAGGCAGCATGTTTCTACTTTACAGTGTTGCCAACCTAGCATATTACACGAATTATTAGATTAGAAGACGGTAATATGCATCTTCACTTCCGTTAAAACCTAGCCAAATGTAACAGAAAAAATCCACTGATACTGACTGAGGAGTTTTTAGTCGACCTTGGCAGTTTTTTGTTGTTGTTTGTGACCTATCACTGATATGTTCCATTAAAAATCTCATTGGGCGGAAGTACAGTCGCGTTTTGTGCGTGTTAGATAATACAGTTATTTTCTTCAGTGTTCTACGTGGTTAGAGCTGGTTGGACAACTACATTCCCTTGAGCAAGAGAGTGAAAACCCAATCTTCACTGTCTGAAAGAAAGGTAGATATGGTTTCTCTTCCTTGAATACACCTGAAAGACTGCTTCGTCGTCCATAAGAACAACTCGCCCTATTGCATGGCTTGTAAAAGTAAAGTTGTTCTAGGTCTTCAGTAATCATCACGTCATAAAAAATTAATATGTATATATGATAGGAACTATAGCTCTTTATATTATAGCCTTTGCAATAGAAGAAGGTGAGTTGTCAGCTCCACGCCTCGGCCGATTTTAATTCGGTGAATTTGTTCCTAATACCTTTTGGATTGGAAGATGGGTAAGTCCCAGCCTAGTCACTTTGCAGTAGAGAAGAATTATATGCATTTGTTGTGAATCGAACCACAGACCAACCATGAGTCTGGTAACGGTCTGGACTACACTATCCCGCCTCATGTAGTATTTGAAGAAAATGAATCTTTATGCATGCATATCAATATGGATTTAAGAAAGTACGTGGAAACCGAATCGCGACAGATGATGTATCGACATAACTCGATGAGGAGAAGATATAAAAGACGTCTCGATGAGGAGAATTTTTAAAGAAAGCCATAAAATTTACGGGTAGGTTTATAATCCTTATAAACAGAGGAGGGCAGAATTTTAAGCCGGCATGTTTTTCTTGTTTTTTTAAGGTGATTGTAGCGAAATTTCTCAATTATTACACCAACTACTGCACATATATAAAATTTACACATTAAAACATTAAAATCGCTCCGACATGTTTCGGTCCTAAGACCATCATCAGGGAGCTATATTTTCCTTGCTAAAGTCACACTAGAAATAGTCACAGATTAATTTCGTTATGGCAGCATGCCGTGTTGTGTAATGTTATGTTGCGAAGAGTGCCCTGCTATGGATGTGCATTCTGTGCTTCGTTGCTTCACGCAACGAAGCACAGAATGCACATCCATAGCAGGGTACTGTTCGTAACATAACATTACACAACACGGCATGCTACCACAACACCCAACTTGTACAACGAAATTAATCTGTGACTATTTCTAGTGTGACTTTAGCAAGGAATATATAGCTCCCTGATGATGGTCTTAGGACCGAAACATGTCGGAGCGATTTTAATGTTTTAATGTGTAAATTTTATATATGTGCAGTGGTTGGTGTAATAATTGAGTAACTCGACAACATGCACGGTGTAACAATAAAAATAGGTGGCGATATTAGTGTACATCTGCAACACCAATTTTCATTCAAATCAATACAGCCACGCGATGCTCTATGCGTAGACCCACATCTAGAGAGATCCTACCAACATAATTTATATTCTCTCACGTACAGCTGCAAAATACTCCATTAAGGACGACCACATGACAGATGCTCTGAATTGATGATTAACTGTACTTGTTGTATTCATAAACACACATAATTACGTGACTGTGACATGTCATTAGACATATCAGTGTCGCCACGGGTGTGTCACGGTAGCAAGGCGTGCTGTTTCATAACTGCTGAATCTACATAAGTAGGTTACAAATACTAGCCAACATCATGGCTCCCAGTCTGTAATGATGCCACGAGTGGTGCCGATGGAAGGTACGCACAGTTATACTCGGCGCTAGAACAAGCTGCATTAGAAAACCAATAAGAGCTGTCAGGTGTTGTGGAATTTACACCTCTGTAGCTTCTAAACTATAGAATACAGAGAAGTGTGAGGATTATAAAAGATTCAGAAGTGGGGTTTAAGAAGGTAACATTCAAGCTCTTTGGTTTTACACGCATTTCGACTGGTAGAATGTCATGAAATAGTAAGCATGCCCCTCAGGGAATACAAAACTTAAAGATGTACGTTCGTAGGAATTCTGACGTTTTCATTCACTTCTTCTTAATTACCTCGGAAAACAAAAGTCTAAACGGGGGAAGTGTGTTCAATAAAACACGCTTACTCTATTTATAGCTACGAATACTCTTCGAAATATTCTTCACTCCCTTTAATATTTATCGAGCTACATTCGACATTCATGCAGATTTGGGTGGCGGTCTGGAGGTAACTGGTGCGTTAATTGGTACGTTAATTCCGTCCTACATTCCACAATTTGAAGTTGTCGCATACTTCGAATGACACCATTTCTTCACGTTTCATGAAAAATCTATTTAGTTACCTTCAAGATTACATATCCGAAGAGACTGACGGACGGACATAGCAGCCAAGCCGACAAGGTGAGTTTACTGGGATCGTTTTTGCTTATTTTCATTTCAAAGGCGCAAATACACACCTGCTCGTACAGTTTACTTTGAAATTATTAAAAATTCTGCCTGATCCTGTAGAATAATTTGTTTCGTCATCAACCACTGTTGACGTTGAACATTCCTATTGTGACTTTTCGCAGACAATCCATCACCTCTGCCACATCTATTAACACTGTCAAGACTCGTGGTTCAGAATTCCCTTCAGTACAGCGATCACATTTTTCTGTATGTCTACATACGGTTAAAATAAGACAATTTCAGTGAAAGCTGTAATTAATGTAAGTAACAGCAGGCGAGAAAATGGAAAGAAGGAACAAAATTATTTGTACTTTCACAAAAGCCTTATATGGCATAAAACACATTAGGTTATGGCTGAACAGCTTACGTAGGAAGTAGGAGAAATGCGAGAAAATGTTTAGTAGGAGAACCTGAGAGTTGAAAATTTCTGGGAGAATTAAACGTAGATGGGGAGATTAGAATTGAAATAGTATGTGGACCTGGATTTGATTCCTGTTGCTTCCATCTTCAGGGAACAATATGGAGGCAAAAATTCTTCACAAAGATGGTTTATGACCAACGTTAATACGTGGTATCCTACTGAAGGGGGTAAGTTAAAGTTTCACCGTCCTGGAAACCTCAAACTGGCAGGTAATGAACTTAAGGTTCCATGAAAGACGGAGAAGTTCTTTATAAACTGAGGGACTTATCAGCTTCTCAGAGACTCGGCTCCACGGGGTTACGAAACATGAAAGCGACCACTGAGAAAATTGCTGGAGTGTAAGTTTATGATTTAGATGCCAGAGAGATACACACACACACACACCCTTAGGCAGATGGCACCCCAAGAGCCATTTTAACAGACTTAGATCCATCTATAATGCAGTACAACGGATTTTGGCATGAATGAATTAACAATTTGTTTAAAGGCTTGTTTGGTCACACAGACAAATGTTGCGTGTATAATTGTGACAGTATGGCAACACTGTGACTCACGTTGTTTGTAGGAGAGTACTGGTAACTGTTTGGTGACTGTCATCACAAGGGTTACACGATTATCGCATCTGGTGAATCATATTGTTGAACTTGGTGCCGAAATGTATCAATTGTACTCCTTGAGGATGGTCCTGTGAACGATGAAATATGTCAGAGTGATATATGGTGTTACTAAAGTAGTGTTTTAATAATACATGTTCGCATTCGTCAATATTTATTTGATATAATGATATTAGTGCAGGGATATGGAGAAGATAAAGAGATTTTCTTAGTTGGTTCTAAAAATCTGGGTAGTATGAAAGGTACCTACATATGACATAAACCTCATTGTATTCTTCACAGTAAACTACAGCTTGTCTGAGCGTACTTTACCAACGCGTCGAATCATAAACTGTCTCTGGTTCACCCAATTATCTCTTTACTACACTAACATCCGGAAAAAAAACATTCGAGTGAGAAACAATTCTAAATTGGAATTACTGTTTTTTTAAGCCACGCGGACAACAGAATCATAACTATTGAAGTATTACTTACGTAATATGATACTTCCGCAAAGTATGTTCAGCTTGATTGAAGAGTGTATGCCTATAACAACAGCAAACACCACAGGCGAGCTTGAGGTACTCACATCCTTCTTAATAATGACAGTATTCCGAGAAACGACGTCATGTAGACTCGTATATAGGTACTTCAATTTCGCAAGAGCTTACTGGTTCCATATATACACTCTTTGAAATATATTTTTTTGCGAAGTTTTTCTTGTCGTAGTCACTCACTTCGAAATACACTCAGATTGGTCCCAACTAGAATATAATATCACATCCACAAAGTACGTATGAAGTATTTATTGTAAGGCTGTAGTTTTCCGCACAGCTAATGATTTTGTTGCTACGCAGCAAAGTTACTAAGACTGCTCCTTCGTTATGTTCAGGGAAGTGTTCCACGGTCTCGTGTAACATTCGCCCGGAGCAACGGCAGACAGGTTCACACAGATTGCTTTACCTTGAGCTGAAAATGATCCATGTACTTTATAATATGCACTCAGGCAGTAATGAGGCCGAAAAGGTTTCCATAAAGACAACTAAAGTTACAGTTTACATGAAAATAACACAAATACTGATATATGTAGAGTATTAGGGGTCTCGAGAGACTTTTCACTTGTTCTGGCCATGTTCTTCCTTCATTTAAATTTTAAATTCCAAAAACTGTGAGTCTGACTTCATCTTCAGTCAAAGCAACAGGAATAATTTACAATGGCGGAGTCGCCAAATTCAGCTATTCCTCATTTCTGGGCTTTTTTCATGATGAGGGACTTGTCAGACGGGAAAAACGAAACTGAACATTGATAACAACGTTCATGATATGTTAAACATGGTTCCGTCTAACTTTTGTGCGCGATTGCGACGTTCCGTGAACCTAATATTAGTATCGTCAGTCTGTCCGTCTGTCCGCATGGAACAACTTGACGCCCACTGAAAAAAATTCGTGAAATTTTATACTGGACACCTCTATTACAGTATGTCGGGAATATTCAGATTTCTTTCAAATCGGACAGCAATATCGGAAACTTTACATGGATGACGAAGTACGTGTGTGATAATACCTCGTTGAATTCTTCCCGGGTGGAGAAAACTTCCGGAAAGACAATGAACAGAAAATCAAAACAGAACAAATCTAATGTCTATTACATTTTTAATAAAATCATGGCGTTTACGAAGTAATTACGTGAAATGCGGCATAGCAAGGCAGAGCATAGATGATCAGACGTAATAACAAAGAACGTTCTATTGGATTGCGGGGTGATTAAGATAAAACTACGTAAATGTTACTTTTGACCGGACAAAGCTTGGAGGTAGGGATGCATTCGCATTATGAATAACGGAGGCAAAAGTATGTTACAAGTAAACTTCCTACCTTTTCATTTATTAACGACAGTTTCTCGTGGTCGCATGTAGAATCGCCAGCATAGATTCGAATAAAGAGAAGAGAGAAGACCGAAATGAAACAATTCAGTTCTTCAGTTGTTATTTTGTAGATCTGTATCATCCGGTTATGTGGGCCGGGTAGCGTAGTCGGTATAGCGACTGGCTACGGGCTGGACGGTCCGGGGATCGAATCCCGGTGGAGGCGAGGTTTTCCGTACCTGTCTAGACCGGCCCTGGGGCCCACCCAGCATCCCGTACAATGCATACTGGGACTTTCCCGGGGGTAAAGAGCGGCCAGGGCGTGACGCTGACCCCCCACTCCCTTCTAGTGCCGTGGTCAAGAAAGAGTAGAGCTATACCTCTACTCCCCTTATGGGCCGTACAGCCTGTACAGAGCCTCAGTGCCTGTACAGGGTGCACTTTGCCTTTTTTTACGCCTTTTTCTTCCGGTTATGGAAATATCATCTATAATAAGTCAAGGCAAAGGTAAAGCAGTCCCGTTACAGGCCCGGAGGGGCCCAGAGGGTTCCAGGTAGTTAAGGTTCCCAGATTTCGTGACAACGGCACAGGATGGTGGTAAGGTTGTCAGCCTTACGCACCGGCCGCCTTTACCCCCAGGAAATGCTCCTGGTACTCATTTCTGTTAGAGGCTGAGTGCTATCGGTAGGATTTTATGTCAATGAAAAATCCTGTGACACCAGCTGGGATCGAACAGGCGACCTTCCGATTTGTAGCACAGAACCTTAACCACTGTGACACCGCGGTCCCCTCTATAATAAGTACATTAATGTAATTTAATTTTCTGCTCTAATTATTTTTCGAGTAGAAGTGAAGTTTTCACAGCTTTAAACTCCATCCTTATATCGCACAATCATATCTGGTCAAGTTATCTGCAAGTCAGTTATTTTACAAAATGGCTTAAGGTGGTTTCTTGGAGAACAATGGTAATTTTCTTTATTACTGTCAGAATCCATCAAGTTCAGTGAAGCATGTATTCAGGGTAATAAGCTGCATTGTCTCTCGTAAGCTGATAGGTGGTTCTATTCAGGCGATGTAATCCCAGGAATTCAGTCATAATTAAGCATCCTTATGTGTGCCGTAGTCTACAGGTAGCTTAATGCGAGAGAGTCCAAATACAGGTGGCTCAAAAATTTTAGCCCTTATGTAGGTTTTATTTCAAAAACTTTTGTTGATTTTGAGGCGCTGATATTTCAGCCAGGTTCACTTCGGCGCAACGAGGGAAAGTGTACATTGGACATAGGTCTACCATGATGCAATCTGTCTTCGTTGCTCCGAAGGAAGTGTAGTTATGTCACTGCTACTCAATAAATAAGCGGCACACCAACAAAATATAATTAGATAAATAAATAAGCAAACAAACGAAATAAAACCTGAATAACAAAAGGCTTATGAAATTTTTAACGCTTTCTAAAATACACTGTGTTATGGAAAGAGAGTAACAAATCAATATTTTATTCAATAATAAATTAGATGTAAAAAATTTCCCTACCAACGCCATAAAAGCACATAGTTCTCTTGTACCTTTTTTCTTTTAAAGTAAAAAAGTCAATAAATAGATAAATAAATTTAATTAATTAATTAAAGCAAAAACACCGCAGAAAAAAATTTCTACAGAACTCTTAATATTTTTTAATGAACCTGCACTTTGAAGCAACAGCAACAGTTCAATATTTTATTCAAGATTAAATTACAGGCAGACGTAAATTTTTTTGTTACACTGCATGGAGGCATGTAAACGAATGGATGTACAACTCCCCTAGGTTTTAATCTCAACACCAGTTTAAATGAGTTTTCAGCGTCAGTACCCGGCCGTTCTACCCAAATGGAATGGGCCCTCAGTACCCACAGGAGGCGGAGTGGGACTCACTGATGTTGTGGACGTGTAGGAGAAGAAATCTCTTACGCCAACCGGGATTCGAACCCTGAGTCTTTCAGACCGCACCTTAGTCAGTACGCCGACTGAGTTATCCCCGGCACCCAAAGTGACATTAAAACAGGCGAATGCTTTCTACCATTTTTCCGTTACTTATAGTACTTATTAGACTGAAATATGCCAGCTATATACTTGTGCTTCTAGTTCTGAGTGGGAATAAAACTTGGCATTTTATGAGGGAAGGAACTTCGGCTTTTGATAAGAGATACCTAAGTGAGACGAACCAAAAACAGACTGAAGCTTCGTAATTCATACCCATTCTTCACCAAATTTTTGACATTGTTTTGACCATCCTGATAATATGTTTAATGAAGAATTGTCTGTTGGAAGAGGCATATTGCACATATAAAGAGACCACAAATACCTGCAAAATTTCTGTAAAAGAATCTGAAACGATAATATTCCAGCAGGGTCCAGATGTAGCATAAAAGATGTCATTACAATTATTTTAAGGAAATAAGTTAGAATGAAATACACTGGATTGAGTTTACTCATAATAAAGACCACTGGCTGGGTCTTATGAGGATAAGGATAAAGCTACAGGCTCCATAAAATCAGGGACCTTCCTGAATAGGTTAGAGACTGCTGTTTTTAAGGACTCTGCTACTTGCAGTCAGTAATTAGTTACTTAGTTAGTTAATTGGTATGAAAGATTTATGCACAAAGCAGGTAAGAATTAGAATAGTAACTCTGCGAGCGTCCTTTGCGCAGGGAAGTAATAGTTTAGTCACATGAAGCTGCAAATTGCGCGACGTCGTATTTGTGTCAAAGTTCGTAACGAGCGACGGCGCTCCAAACCGGAACTGCTAAAAGTCTCACAGCTGCTTTCCTTGTGTCGTCAGAACTTGCTGGCGGTCATCATTTCATTGCGAAAGCCAGCATATCGATTACATAGGAAGCGTTTCGGTAAAGAAATTACTCCGCTTTGATGACATCGTCCCGCTGGTTCGCAAAACTTCATCATTTGAATAAATAAAATAGCACAAATCAGATGAGTCGAGTCGAGTCGAGTCAGTCACTCGGTATAGCAACAGGCTGGACGATGGAGGAAGCGGTTTTAGATTTACGGACGACGCAAGAGACCCTTCTCTTGTCTATAGCGCCCATTTGGTTTAGGTGCTCACAAAATCTCCCCATAAATGTGTACTAGTGTCTCCTTCACCGGGGCTTAGACCCGAAGTTTACAATTTATCACTCACCAAGATTACAAATGTGTGGAGAAATACCTCCATTTCCCCATACGTTTTCATGATGTGTTGCTCGATTCAGAACACGGAAAACTTTCAAAATGATTTGAAATAGGCGAGTAATTATTATAAAAGCAGACATTTCCCCGTCATATGAGATTGTCCAGATGAATGATGGATTACAGGCAACCTGCAGTAAGGAAGAAAGACCTTGAAGGTGCTAATAAAATGTGGCTACATCGGGCTACAGTGTATTGAAAATAAGAACTCGTAATTTAAATTTAACTTTCCACGATTGGTAATATTGTTTGCAAACAGTTATTTATGTGCCAGCGTCAGTGAGGTTGGTTACTTTTAAACTTTATTTCCAACCTTATGTTTATTGGACCGTGCATGGTTGTAATAGTTGAAGAATAAAGACCAACTTGATATCACTTGCTATTTTATTTCACTTCTTATGTGCTCAACATGCTTCGGACATTAATATATCCGAAACATGTTGAGTACATAAGAAGTGAAATAAAATAGCAAGTGATATCAAGTTGGTCTTTTATTCTTCAACTATATTTCCAACATTTCTTATTGCTATATGAAACGACGCCTTGGCAATGGTGATTGAAATTACAAACACAAATACAATGAAAGAATTTTATTTCTATAGTAAAACCAACTAGATGCACCAATGTATCAAATTTATTTCATTTTGGAAAGATACTCTATATGTTTCGGACGGTCTTTCCGTCCATAGCAAGCAGACAGCAGTATCTGTTTGACAAATGTCTGTTGCTGTATGTACAGTCTTGAACTCCTGATGATGGACGGAAAAACCGTCCGAAACATGTAGGGTGTCATTCCAAAATAAAATAAATTTGATACGTTGGTGCATCTAGTTGGTTTTACTATAGAAATAATATTACGATGCACGGCCCTGTGAACTTCAAACAATCGAAGAGATTCAGTTGAGATTTTGATTTAGAAACTGCTCTGCAAATTTTTGCATTGGAGGCTGACTCTAATTCATTAGTCCTAATGGCTGCATGCACATTCTGTGTTATGGAGCAGTACGTGAAGATCCATTACATTGTCAATATCAGGTTCTCTTGTCTTGTGTGAGCCGCTTAATTTCGACTGTTGTCCGGAACGCGACAGGTTCGTGTCTGAAGTCATTAAGATGTAATTATGCGTTGCATTTTTACAATTTATGTGTGCTTTTTGCATTTGGAACTAACAAGTTCAAAACGTTTAACACAAAGTAACACATATCTTGTGGCATTTTGCAAGCCAGATTGCATACGTCTGAAAATAACTCTCTAAAAAGATAACTAAGCTAGTCAAGAAATTCCCTACCTTTCAGTTAAACAATGCAGTCAAGTATAGTTGCCTCAAAAAGCCCACCACTGCATTCTACGTATCCTAACCAAAGAATTCCACATACTACACACTATATATTTAACAATAATTTTGATATCATCCACCATCTTCCTTTAGGTCACTCATGCCGTCGCCTTCTTTAGTTTTTCCAGCGAATTTCAGTAGGCCTATTGCTTTTTCGTCCCCATGAAAAGAGCCATCTCATGTATTCTGTTGTTTATAGAGTTTAAAGCCCTCGCTATTATGCTCTCGCTCAGTTTCACCTCTCCAGAATTCCAGTTGCTGTCTGCGATCATTAACTGCAGATTCGCTGCCAGTTTGCCAGTTATCTGACACACACCCTCTTTGTTACAGCTTTAATCATGTAACACAGGTCCCATTCTGTCTAGTTGAACTGTCATTTCCACATAAACTGAAGGAATGTTTCCTTTTGCTGATTCAGCAGAGCTTTCATTTCTACTTTTTGGACAGTCTGATCTAATGTCCGCATCTTTCGTCACCTGACAATTTTCTACTGGATGAAGTGGACAGATTTCAAATTCTGTGTCGTCTCTATCAGCTGAAAACCTCTCATTAACTTCCCTACATCTTATGTATCTATATCATGGGCCAGTACAGTAAAAGGTAAAGATAAAGCAGTCACGTTACAGGCCTGGAGTGGCCCAGAGGGTTCCAGGAAGTTAAGGTTCCCAGATTACATGACAACGGCACAGGATGGAGGTAAGGTTGTCAGCCCTATGCACCGGCCGCCTTTACCCCAAGGAGATGCTCCTGGTACTCACCAGGACGCCAGGACCATAGTGCGTTCGGAAGGATTATGTCAATGGAAAATTCCAATGACACCATCTGGAATCGAACCAGCGACCTTCCGATTTGTAGCACAGCACCTTAACCACTGTACCACCACGGTCATGGGCCAGTACAGTATTACTTTTAAAATCACATACCAAATTATACTAGTAAGAATGAGTTATGCCTTGCCACTTTCCACGTGAAGACGGAGAAATGTCCAGCCTTTGAAAGTTATGACGTTTTAATCTGGGACGACAGGAAATGTCCATAATTTCAGTCACGACTCCCGAAGAGGTTTTGACATTAAAATATTTTAAGTTCTATTAGTTCTGAGCTCTTGACTTACCACTTTACATCATTCTATATTATGACACCAAATAATACGGTAGATTGTAAACAAGTTTCGGAAGTACGTATTGCCTGTATGTTCCACGATGAAGATTGAAGGCAGTTGCCTCTGAAAAGTTGGTATCGTCTGCCAGAATACACGTTGTCATAAACCAAAAATCATAATACGAAATCTTTGCAAGTAAATATAGGTTAAATACTGCTAAAAGCTTTATTAAACAGGGCCGGAGGGTGAAAATTATTTAAAATGGCTGAATTGAAAATAGCGTAATACTCTGGACGCTAATGAAACAGTTTGCTTATATCCATATAATTGACACGTGCAAATTAATAATTCATCACACTATGTAACGAATTATCCTAATAACAGGAGCAACACGAAACCTAAAACGTATGATATAAGCTTTCATTCACACCAATACGTATTTTAAATTAGTCATAGAATAAACACTCACTTTAAAAATATGTATTTACAAAACAAACACTCATTTTATTACCCTTTAAAGTTCTTAATTGAAAACCACATTTCTACATATTTCCCATATTTTGTGTAGTTTTTTCTCATAATACACATAAAAAGAGCAGTTACTCTATTTACTTTCAACAAAATTATCTGATTGACCTCCATTATGTAGCTGCAGTCTCTTCTGCATGAAAAATAAACTGAACTTTAAATATAATTCAGATTAATTGCAAACGCAGTGGATGCCTGTAAATAATGAAGATCAGGTCATGAATTACGCCTGCCCTCGAAACCTAAGAATAACTTAAACTACTGGAAACCTTTCCTGCCTTCGTCTAACAAAGGTCGCATTTCGCTGGGCTTCCGAGTATTTTTGTTTAGAGCCCAGTTAGACCTGTGCTATAACTCTCCGGATTCGGCTCCATTTGTTAAGCAGTGTGGACACTAATTGTTTTAGTCACGGTTTCTCAGAACTCGGTCCTCCTACTCATAGGACTTCCTCTACTTGACGAGAGGTACGAATGAGATGTCGTAAGGGCTGTGCTTTGCTACTTTCTGACTTGCCGCTCCTTTCTGGCGAAATCCCGTCCTTTTTAGCCGCCTGGACGCTGCGCCTCTTATATCAGTTCTACCGGTAATATGTTATCTTCGTGATTTTTTTAAAAGAGCTAAATGATCTCTACTCCTCACCAAATATTGTGCGGGTGATTAAATCTAGAAGAATGAGATGGGCTGGGCATGTGGCGCGTATGGGTGAGGAGAGGGGGCGTATAGGGTATTGGTAGGGAAACCGGAGGGAAAGAGACCACTGGGGAGACCTAGGCTTAGATGGGTCGATAATATTAGAATGGATCTCCAGGAGGTGGGATGTGGGTATATGGACTGGATTGGGCTGGCCCAGGATAGGGACGGGTGGCGGATGGTTGTGAGTGCGGTAATGAACCTTCGGGTTCCGTGAAATGCGGAGAATTTCTTGACTAGCTGCAAACCAGTTAGCTTCTCAAGAAGGACTCTGCACCATGGAGTAAGTAAGTAAGTAAGTAAGT
>Ga0131853_10009867_pt1 | contig 17472 bp, 13 predicted proteins | sample TergutLab28metaG_FD_92764 | JGI IMG/M metagenome (GOLD analysis project Ga0131853, IMG submission 92764) | Labiotermes labralis P1 segment gut microbial communities from Petit-Saut dam, French Guiana - Lab288 P1 (version 2) (version 2) | ecosystem: Host-associated > Arthropoda: Insects >... | reverse complement strand
CCTCCGGAGTAGGTGTTGTGTGGTAACTTCAGTTTACACCACGGCCGTCATGTTGTCTTCTTTTTTTCACTTGTTGCACTTCATATTATAATCTACCCACCCCTCCAAGGAGGGGAATGGGGGTATTGTAGCCCGTAATTCCCCTCCTTGGAGGGGTGGCACGGAGTGCCGGGGTGGTTATGCTATAAATTAGATTCACATGTGCAAAAAACCTCCGGCACATTTTGACAGTGCCGGAGGCTTGCGGTCTATTCGTCTGCGGGCGGTTCAGGGGAGGGATCGTTGCCTCCGCCGAAGAGCGCTGTGATGTATGCGCCCAAGTCTAAACCAAACTGCTCACTGAGTTGGGCTAAGATTTCATGGTCTGTGTCGGTGAGGAAGTCTAGGTATAGTGCCAGCTCTAAGCGAACGCCCGAGTATATGCCGACTAAGTTTTGCGCCAAGTAGATATGCAAGCGCTGCATACCCGCGGCGGTCTCTTCGGCGATTGCCATAACTGCGATGGAGCGATCCGCGTTTGTGCGCAGGGTGCTGAAGTTGAAGAGGGAATCAGGGAGGAACACCTCGGCGCGGTCTGCTTGCACAGCCTCGAGAACTGCCTGCATGGCGGTCATGCTGGTGACAGTGGTGTATGTCATGCCGATGGCGTCGGCGTCAATGACGAGGGAGAACATCCGCTCCATCATCGGTGCGCCGTAGACCACCAATACCCTGTGGTCGGCCTCGGGGTCGCCTTGGATAGACATTGGGATTGTGGCCAGGAGGGAATCTTCCGGCAGGGTGGGGGAGGTGAGGTTGAGATGATGTAGATTCTCTTCATAGGTAATCTCATCCACGCCTGTTTCACCCGGTGCGCCCGGTGCTGCTGCTTGGTTACTACCACCCATGAGAGCGGCTAGGTCTAGGTTCTGGAAGAGCTCCTCAAAGGCGGATTCACTCAAAACGTTTGCCGGTGCGCTGACGGGGCTTAAAAAGTCCATCTCAGTAAAGGAAAAGTTCGCCCGCATGTCGATGAAGTTTGGCACTTGGAGGTCGATAGACTGATGGAAGGTGTCATTGATGCGGGTGGAGATCAGTAAAGCGTGGGCGTCTGTCAGGTCGGCGAAAGCCAGTTGGTCACCGATATCGTAGAATAGGTCACCCAGACCGTCTTCCGTGTCACCAGGGTCGGCGAATTGGTTGAGCAGTCTGCCCATGTCACCCGCCACAATGCGGACATCTTCGTTTAACATGGTGATGGTGAAGCGGCCTCCGTCACGGCTGAGAAATGGCTCTAAGTCCATCCCCAGGCCCATTTCCATTGGGGCGAACACCATGTCGGGGAATGGTTTAGCGTAAGGGACAGCCAGATGTGTGGCATCACCTAAGATGTCTTGTACTTGGAAGTCAGAGGCGTCAAGCTCTAAGGCTTCTAAAACAGGACGCAGCATGTGGTCAAGCATGGAGACGAGACCTAGATACATCGTACCGTCGCTGAGGATGAGATCCGTGTCAAACATAGGGCTTCCGTCTGCGGTTTCGTAGGTATATGTTGCAGTCATCTCGTCATTTAGGTGTGAGACAGACCCTGCCACGTTAAAGCGCATGGGCTCAAGGTCTGCAAACCCGGCCTCCGGCGCGCGCGTCTCCCGGAAAGCATCGCCTAAGGTGAGGGTTACATCCCCGACAAAGTCATATTCTGTGAGGGCTGTCATTTCCTGCATGAAAGCCTGATAGTCGTATAGGTCTGAGGAACTGCCGCCACAGGCAGTGAGACTGCCGACCAAGAGGGCAAGGAGGATAAGTATGGCGAGGAGTTTTTTCATGGTTGTGTGAGTCTCCTTTGGGTTGATACGTGCAGGGTAAAGTATAGCATGCGGGAGGTTATTATGTCAACTGTTTTTGGTGTGAGGTGTCGGATGCACTTGTAGGGGCGATTATCAATCGCCCGTGGTTTCAGCGTTGTTGGCAGTAAGGGCGTAAAAGGCGCGGGCGATTGATAATCGCCCCTACAAGTGCATAGCACCTATTATAAAATAGATGTGCAGAAGGAAAACACCCGCCGCCTGCGGGCGTTTTGCCCCTACAAAACATAATTCCCCACCATCAATAATTCGTAATCAGCACCTCATCCGCTTTCCTGTTCCCCTTACGCTGATAATTCGAGTTCGTATAACTATGCTTCAAATGCGCCACCCGATAGCGTTTCGACCATTCAAGCAACAGGTCATTCGTCTGCCCCTTGCTCTTGAGCACATTGGACAGCGCGAATTTACGCCCTGCCTGATCCAAACCGTCAAGGAACGCCAGCAGATCCCGCTCGTCTGCCTCTGTCCAGCCGCCTTGTTCGTTGTAGGAGGCGCAGGTGATGAGGTAGGGCGGGTCGCAGTAGACCAGACTTTGTTCTGTGAGGACGCTTGTGTCAAAGGAGCGGAAGTCTTGGCAGAGGAAAGTATAGCTGCCGTCTTGCAAACGCTCTAAAAACGCCCGCAGTTTTTCTTGCATCCTGTCGTTGAAGTCTCGTTTCCCAACGGGGAGGTTAAATTCACCGCTTTTGTTGAAGCGGATTTGGTTGTTAAAGGCATAGACAATCAAGACAAAGAGCAAAATCGAATCCGGGGGCGGATTGCCGTCGTTACAGGCTTCGCGGAGACGTAAGAACGCCTCTTTATTCACTGGCCCCAGGCCCTTTGAACTGTCACAATTATAAAAGGCGTAGCCCTTTTCGTTGGTGCGGGAGAGACCGTATGTATCAATGATATTCTCAATTTCTTGGAACAATTCGTCCGGTTTTGCGTCTTGAAATGTGAGGTATAGTTGCATGAGCTCCGGGCTGATGTCATTAAAGATCACCTGATCCGCCTTGACATTCAGACCAACATTACAGCCGCCGCAGAAGAGGTCAACAAAGGTATCAATCTCCTTTGGGAAGCGCGGCAAAATCTGGGGTAAGAGTTTAAACTTACCGCCGGTGTAGTTGAGTGGGGAGGGAATTTGAGTTAACAATTTATAATGCCTCGATTAATACTTGCATACGTCCGCCGCAGACCATGCCGTCTTCTTCTGCTGTGTCAGCTAGGTCGATCGTATGCAGAAGATGGTTGCCTTGATCTATCACGTCGCGTGCCCGTGTGATAACATCCGCTTCGGCACAGCCGCCGCCGATGCTTCCGAATATGTTGCCCTCCGCTGTCACCGCCATTTTTGCACCTACCTCGCGAGGGGTAGAGCCGGAGGTGTGTACGATGGTGACAAGGGCTGCCTGTTCCTCAGATCTATGTGCCAGCCAGTGGAGGAGGTCGGGGTCAATGCATCCCTCTTGGGGCTTCTTGGCGCGCTTGCCGTCTTTGCCAAGACGTTTGTGAGCTACAATCTCCGCCATGATGGAGAGCGCGATCTCCTCCGGCGTGACAGAACCGATGGGAAGCCCGATGGGGGCGTGGAGTTGCTCCAAACGTTCAGGATGGGTGATTCTGCTTGCTACCTCATTTTTCACAATGGCGATTCTGCGCTTTGAGCCGATCATGCCGATGTATTGGGGGAGCTCGGAAGCGTTTAGCAGTGCCTCTAAGCAGAAGATATCGTGTTTATGCCCCCGGGTGAGGATGGTCACGTAGTCGTAGGGCGTAAATTGTAAGCGGGTGGACATGTTTGTGAAATTGTCACAGATGACGGTATGTGCGTCCGGGAAACCGGCGGGATTTGCGAAACCGGGGCGGTCGTCAAAGAGCCAGATGTCAAAGCCCAGGCGTTTTGCAAAAGTTGTGAGCGGCGCTGCGATGTGTCCGCCGCCTAGGATCACCAGCCGCGGCCGTGGAGCGAAACCCTCGGAGAGGGTGAGGGTATCGTCTGCCGCCTCAAAGGTGAGACCGCCCTCTGCGGCGGGGCGATCCTCTTCTATCAAGGTGCGCCGGATGCCTTGCTTGCTGTATCGGGATAGCAGGCGGCTTGCTTTGCCGGCTTCCAGACGGGTGTGTATTTGCTTGTAAATGTCGGTCATTGGGATACCTCCAAGGAAGCCTACCGTATAGTTTATATGATTTGTATAAAAATTACAAGCTCTTGTTGACTTGGGGGCGCGTTAATCTAACATTGGGGCTTTTGGTAATCTGGACCACCCCGCCAAAGGGCAACCACCCCGTCAAGCTTCGCTTGCCACCCCTCCAAGGGGCAACCACCCCGGCACTCCGTGCCACCCCTCCAAGGAGGGGAATAAGGGCGCGGCACATCCAAATTCCCCTCCGTGGAGGGGTGGCACGTAGTGCCGGGGTGGTTGCTCGTTCACATATGCTACAAATTTAGACTGATGCCTTGACTTGACAGCAGCGTCTACACTGCGTATACTTACACTGGTATTTTGTGTCAGAAAGAAGAATGTTAATTTAAGATAGATAATCCTGTGTTCCCCCGCCGTCGGTGGGGGAAATACAGAAAATCATTTGAAAGAAACATTCTCTCAGAAAGAAAGGCGGCATCACCTATGGCTCAAAAAGTCTTGGTGGGCATGTCCGGCGGGGTGGATAGTTCCGCTACGGCGCTCATTTTAATGAAAGACCATCAAGTGGCCGGGGCGACCATGAAGCTTTTTGGCAGTGATGACATTGTAGCGGGGTCAAAAACCTGCTGCGCCCTTACCGATGTGGAGGACGCACGGAGCGTGTGTAACCGTTTGGGACTGGATCATCATGTGTTTAATTTCACCAATGAGTTTCACCAAGAGGTGATGGAACGCTTTGCCGATGGCTACGCTGCCGGGGAAACGCCGAATCCCTGTATTGACTGTAATCGCTTTGTGAAATTTCCCTACTTGCTCCGCCGTGCAGAGCAGTTGGGGTTCACCCATATTGCTACAGGGCATTACGCCCGCATCTGCTTGGATGAAGCCGGCGGACGCTATCAATTGCTCCGCGGGATGGATCAAACGAAAGATCAGTCCTATGTGCTTTACGCCATGACACAAGAGGAGCTATCCCGTACCCTGTTGCCCTTGGGGGACAAGACAAAGGCGGAAATTCGCGCTATTGCTACAGATCATGGGTTGGTGACGGCGGATAAGCCGGATAGCCAGGACATCTGTTTTGTGCCGGATGGGGATTATGCAAAGTTTCTCACGGAAAAAATGGGACTTTCCGCATCTGCCGGAGATATTATAGATGAAACAGGAAAAGTCTTGGGCAAACACACAGGGGCATTGCGCTATACCCTTGGTCAAAGACGCGGACTTGGGGTGTCATCCAGCGCACCGCTTTATGTGACGGGTAAGGACATGGTGCGGAATACTGTGACAGTGGGGAATGAAGCGGAATTGTTTACAGATCGCTTTATCGTCCGCACACCCAATTGGATTGCGATAGACACGCTGACAGAACCCATTGAAGTAACAGTTATGACACGTTATCGAGATCGTGAGACAGCGGCGACATTACATCCCCTTGCAAACGGAGATGTGGAAGTGCGCCTTTCTGCGCCGAAGCGGGCGGTGACGCCCGGACAGGCGGCGGTATTTTATCAAGCTGATGTGGTCGTCGGCGGCGGCGTTATCGCCGCAGCGCCGTATATTTAGGAGGACATATGTATAAACGAAAACGGGTAACCGCTGTTATTTTGGCGGGGGGCAATGGAAGCCGGATGGGGATTTCCGAGAATAAAGTGTATCTTTCGCTAGGGAAACGCCCTGCAATCTTATATGCGCTAGAGACCTTTGACCAACACCCCTATGTGGATGAGCTGGTGTTTGTCACAAAGAAAGAGGAATGGAAATCGGCAGAGGCCTTGCTGCGGGCGGAAAAGCTCAAAAAACCATGGCGGCTTGTCTTGGGCGGTGATAGCCGGAAAGCCTCTGTACGCAATGCCATTGCCACGGTGCATAACGAAATCGTCCTAGTCCATGACGGGGCGCGGCCTTTGGTGCAGGGGGATTCCATCGGCGCTTGTGTGGAGGCGCTGGATCGCTATGACGGCGCGGTTGTGGCCATACCTATGGAGGAAGAGGTCTACCGGGTGAGCAAGAAGCAGGAAGCCCCCAAACGGCTGACCCAAACCCGTTATGCCGCCCAGACGCCCCAGGGGTTTTACACGAAGACACTCAGAGAATGCCATTTGCGGCATCGGGAGAACGCAAATATCACAGATGATAGTTGCCTCCTTGAATTAGAGGGCTACAAAGTGGGTATTGTAAAAGGGGAACTCTGCAATGTGAAGCTCACTACGCCTATGGATTTATCCATTGCGACGGCATATTTGAGTAAGCTCAATAATGTAGAAATAGAGGAAACTTTGGAATATTTGAATGTACTCAACTTTTAAAATAGGGAAATAAGCGGAGAGATGTAGGATTGTTCTAATACAATTCTACATTTTTTGTATTAATTAAAAAAATTGTTTGCAAATTATAGGCAATGTGCTACAATAGGTTCAATATTTCCAAACATGCTGTGGATGGGGATATCTGACCTTGTAGGGGCGATCAGTAATCGCCTGGGGGCGCATTATGCGCTCCGAAACATGAGAAAACAATAGGGGGCTGGTTTGATGGAACATCTTTTTTGGCTCGGCTTTGTAGGGGCGGGACTTGCGTTACTGTTCGCCTATATCCAAAGCCGTAAGGTACTTTCTTTCCCGGAGGGTACCGACGCGATGAAGAAGATCGCAAAATCAATACAAACAGGTGCAAACGCATATCTCAAACGCCAATTTCGGACGATTGCCGTCTTTTACGTCATCATGGTTTTAATCCTTGGCGTATTGGCTCTGTTGGAATATGCGTCTCCTTTTATCCCTTTTGCATTTTTGACCGGGGGCATTTTCTCCCAGCTTGCGGCTTATATCGGGATGAAAATCTCCACCAAGGCCAACGTGCGGACGGCCAATGCGGCGAGGGAGAGCTTAAATCAAGGGCTCAAGGTGGCTTTTGCATCGGGTACGGTGATGAGTTTCACCGTTGTGGGGCTGGCGCTGCTTGACGTGACCGCTTGGTTTTTGGTTTTGCGTTTCGTGTTTAACGCAGAGCCTGCCGTGATTGCGGAGAACATGGTTATGTTCGGAGTGGGCGTATCGGCCTTTGCACTCTTTGCCCGTGTGGGCGGCGGTATCTTCACCAAGGCCGCTGACGTGGGCGCTGACCTAGTCGGCAAGGTTGAGGCGGGCATCCCGGAGGATGATCCCAGAAACCCTGCTGTTATCGCGGATAACGTGGGTGACAACGTGGGCGACGTTGCCGGTATGGGCGCTGACTTGTACGAGAGTTATATCAAAGCCATGCACGCTACCATTGCTTTGGGCTGGGCGGCATTTGGTCAGATTGGGCTTGGGTTTGAGAGTATGTTACTTCCAATCGCTCTTGCGGTTGTGGGTGTGATTGCTTCTATCATTGGCTCATTTTTCATCCGTACAGGGGAGAAAGCCACCCAGAAAGATTTGCTGAACACACTCCGCCGGGGGACGTATATCGCGGCGATTCTGGCAACTGTTGCGGCTGCGCCTTTGACTTATTTCATTATGGGTTCATGGGGGCTATTTGTTGCCATCCTGGCCGGTGTGGCGGCGGGTTGTTTGATTGCGTTTTTCACGGAGTATTATACCTCTGACCACTATAAACCGACCCAAAAGCTGGCGGAAGCGTCTGAGACCGGCCCTGCGACGATTATCATTGGCGGGATTGCCCTTGGGATGAAGTCAACCCTTGCACCTGTCGTGGTGATTGCGGCGGCGGTGCTTGTGAGCTTCCTTGCGGCCGGCGGTATACTGGGGACAGGTACGTATGAGGGGGCGTTTATGCGGGGGCTATACGGCATAGGCCTTTCTGCTGTGGGGATGCTCTCCACCCTTGGAATTACCCTGGCCTGTGACGCGTATGGGCCTGTGGCGGATAACGCCGGCGGTATCGCCCAAATGGCGCATTTAGAGCCGGAAGTGCGGGAGCGCACGGATGCTTTGGATTCATTGGGTAATACGACTGCTGCGACGGGCAAAGGCTTTGCCATCGGGTCAGCGGCGCTTACCTCTTTGGCTTTGATCGTCTCCTTTGTCAATGTGGCACAGGAGAGACTGCCGTATCAGATGGATTTGAGCTTAAATAACCCTACCGTTTTGATCGGGCTTTTCCTTGGTGTGGTGCTGGTGTTCCTCTTTACGGCCCTTACCATGTCCTCTGTCCAGCGGGCGGCGCAGAGTATCGTTATTGAGGTGCGCCGTCAGTTTAGAGAGATTACAGGGCTGATGGAAGGCACTGCCGAGCCGGATTATGCGACTTGCATTGATCTTTGTACCAAAAGCGCCCTGCGTGAGATGCTCTTACCCTCTCTCATCGGTGTTGCCGCACCGATCTTGACGGGCTTGGTGCTGGGTGCATCCGGCGTTGTGGGACTGCTTGCCGGGGCGACTGTATCGGGCTTCGCGGTGGCTATTTTCATGGCAAACTCCGGCGGCGCTTGGGATAACGCGAAGAAGTATATTGAGAGCGGGGAGCTTGGCGGTAAGGGGTCTGATAACCACAAGGCCGCGGTCATTGGCGACACGGTTGGTGATCCGTTTAAGGATACGTCCGGGCCGTCCCTGAATACACTGTTTAAGCTGGTGACGACGATTTCCATTACCTTTGTTGGGATTATTACAGCGTTTTCGATTTTCTAACTTTGGTGTGAATGCAACATCCCGCCCTCTTGTTTGGGGGCGGGATGTTTTTTGTCTATGCGGGAAATTTGCGATTCTCCTTGACATTGACCCTGCGTCAACTTGTATAATAGAGCTATGAGGTGATTGCATGGAGCTAATTCGGATCAATGAAGTGGTGGAGACATTCGGCGTATCCAGTCGGACACTCCGCTATTACGAGGAAAAGGGTTTGCTCTGGAGCAAGCACCCGGAAAATAAGGCGCAACGGTATTATGATGAGGCCGCTTTGGAGAGACTAAAGCAAATTATGGTTCTGCGCAAATTGCAAATTCCCGTAAAGGATATCGTTTCCATCTTTGAAAGTGAGGGCATGTCGGTATTGATCCAGTCTTTTGTGGACAAGCTGGACGCGCTTGATCTTGAGATTACGGCTTTATCTGAGCTCAGGCGGATTGTGGATGATTTTCTGCATAAAATGCTCATCAGCGGGGTCAAGAAAATATCGGCGATCACCTTGCTCTATGAAGAAACGGAAAAGCGGCTTACAGTGGCAGAGGAAAATGAATCCGTTTCATTTGAGCGGCTTTCGGAGGTAAGCCGCAAAGCCTTAAAACTGCACGATGTCCGTATGATTCGCTTGCCCTCTGTGCGTATGCTGACTTCCCGATTGAAAACAGGGCAGATAGAAAGCTTGGATTTGGATAAAATGCAGCATCTATTTGATCCTTATGGTTTTAACCCTCATCCCGGTTTTCATAATTGCTTTTACCGGAAAGAAGCAAATGATGAGTGGGTTATGATGATAGAGATACCCCTCGATTATGAAAATGAAAGCCCGTATGCAGACGTGCAGTTCCAAGGCGGCTTGTATGCTGCGGCCAGTTCGTTTATGGAAGATATGGACGATACCTTTGTGCTTTTACGGGAATGGATCAAGCAAAGTACAGATTTCCAGCTTGAAACCGGCGCTGACATGATAGAGGAAATTCTGCCGTGGGACATTGCCATAAAGCTGAACCGATACCAGCAGGATGTATATATCCCGGTAAAAAATACGAGAGGAGCAAGCACATGATTGAGCAATTAATGAAAGACCCCAATACACAAATGACGGACGAATTTTTGGCTGAGGTTCTGGGCGACAGCCTTGCAGCTTGGAAGATGTTTAACGAAAGTCTTTCCAATTATGATATTTCCCTTGAGTGGCGGTATTATAAGGACGGCGGCTGGCTTGCCAAGTGTACGCATAAGAAGAGAACCATCATTTGGACTTCTGTCTCGGAGGGATTTTTTTCAGCGAGTTTTCTTTTTTCTGCAAAACCGGAGTTACGTGCAGGTGTACTGGCGCTTGCTATTTCCGACGACATAAAGAATGCGCTTGCAAGTTCTCCCAAAGAGAAATGGTTCTCCGCTGTGGTGAATGTGTATCAGGAAAGTCAATTAGCGGACGTGTACAAGTTGATTGACTATAAAAAATCTGCCAAATAGGCACGAAACAAGGAGTTTGATACGATGGATTTGAGATTTGAAGAAAAAAGTACATTTTATGTTTCCGGCTATCCCATGGAAACCAGCGAGGCATCCCTTGAGAAAGACTGTGCAAGGCTGAGAGAGCAATATGAGGACAAGCTAAGGTCTGTTTCAGATCATCTGTACTTTGTTGCATATATGGAGAAAGAGGGGACTATGACCTATCTTCTTTGCGTTGAGACTACAAGCCTAACCCCTGCTACTGAAGGTGCAAGCTGTAAAGAAATACCTGCTACTCGCCGTGCTGTAGTCACAGTGCCGGAGGGAGCATCTGTATTGGCTACATGGTATAAATTTTTTGAAATGTTTGAAAAAGAAGCACCGGCTCTAAAGGGCGCTGCTATTGATATGGTCTATCCTTTCCATATTGAATCCTTTGACGAAAACGGCGCTTGTGAGTTGTGGATTCCGGTGGTGAAATCTGAGGTATAGTGTGTTGACGTAGCTACGTAGGGGCGAACTGTGTTCGCCCGCAGTGGTCGCAATTATGGCGGGCGAACGCAGTTCGCCCCTACATGGCTACGTCAACGCATTTGTCTGCCCCACCAACACAAAATCGCGCTGTTCGTTGTAGGGGCAGACCTTGTGTCTGCCCTGTCAGTTTGCCGTTTCGGGCAGACACAAGGTCTGCCCCTACAGATGAGAACGCATTGTGCCGCTGCCAAAATACCAAAAAATGGATCATATATTGCGTTAGAAAGTGATAGCTTTTGCTATCACTTTCTTTGTGTTTGTGTCTAAAAAACCACCCACAAAAGTACGGGGCGTCATAAAACAGTATTGGTTCTATTAGCCTAGCGCAACAGATCCTACTTCAATACAAGACCTACGCTGCCACGGCATTCTTGTTTATCCGCTCAATAATCGCCTTCAAGTCCATGAACACAGTCATATCAAATATCTCATTCACATTTCCAGCGTCGGAAAACGGACTTTCCTGCAAAATAGCAAGATCTTTCATCATCCCATTCTTGACAATGTAATTCACGACCTGTTTTACAAAGTGCATCTGACGGCTGTCCAGCCCGGCATCGTTTAGAAACGCTGAGAAGGCCTCATTCGCCGCTTTCATGCTCAGTCCCACAACGGAGCGCACCAGTTCGCCGAGCGGTGTTTTTCCATATTGTGCGTCGTATTGTTTTTTCGTGCCAAGTTCGCCCCAAAGGATTCCCTCTAAGGCTTTTATATCTTCCGCAGTGAGCGGAATATTCCCTTTGAGTTTTGCGATAGCAGGGATATCTTGATGCTGTCGAATGTAATAGCTAACCTTCTTTCTATAGTTGACCAGATCATCGTTATCTAACTGCGACTCGTTCCACTCGACAGACAAAATATCGTCTGTGAAGTTGGTGTCGTAGCGGCTACGCTCTTCGTCCGGGATGAATTTAATCAAATCTCGCAATCTGATGCGAATATCCTCATAATCTTGAACACCGGCGCGTTCCAAGTAGTCGTTATGTAGGATTTGCTCAATGATTTCACCTTGTGCTGCAATCGCCGGGATGGTGGCATAGCGTGACAGCTCGCCTGCTTTCTTGATCAGATCATTTTTCGCCCGTTTGTAGGTTTTGCCCGCAAGTATGGCAAGCTCAATTTGATAGACCAGCATATCAAAGCGCACGGCGGAACTGTCCTCTTCAGACGGCGGGACGAGCGGCGCGATATGTTCGGCGATTTGGAGCGTATTTTCGTAGGTCAAGGCGCCAAAATCGCTCTCGCTTTGGAATTTATCAATCACACGGAGATGTTGCTTCACCGCAAAACTATCGCGGTTCAATTGCTTGATACTGCCCAACAAATCTTGCACTAACTCTGCGCGGTAGGCTTTCAGCTCATCCGTTTGGTATGTGATATCTTGCAGGGTATACACCATCTCGACTTTTGTGTTGAACATCCGCTCTTGCAAGGTGGCGACGGTTTCGGCCTCTCGTCCTTTTGCATTTAAGCGGAAGAAAGAGAAGTTGCCGCAGAGGTCGAAGATGTAAAACTGCTGTTTATCCTCGCCGTCGATCAAACCCGGGGAGAGACGTGTACCGCGACCGATCATCTGCCAGAATTTGGCGCGGCTGAACACCTTCTTGAAGAACACCAGATTCAAAATCTCCGGCACGTCGATGCCGGTATCGAGCATATCCACCGACACGGCGATTTGCGGATATTTTTTCGGATCAGAAAACTCGTCGATGAGGCTTTGGGCGTAATTCTCGGCGTAGGTAATCACACGGCAATAATGCGCCGGATAATTAGGGAACTCCTTGCCCCATATCTCTACGATCTTCTCGGCGTGCTTGTGGTTTTTGGCAAAGATGATGGTCTTGCCGATCTTCTCCCCATACTCCACGCGCTGACCGTGCTCCATAAGGATGTGCAGCGCTTTTTTGATTGTATCGTGGTTAAACAGCCACTCGTTGAGGGCGCTGGAATCAATAGAAGCGGGCAGATTGCCATCCGCGTCGGAAAAGGTTTGCTCGTATACATCTTTCTCATCCGCCGACAAGTCGTCGTAGGCGATGCCATCCGTCATAAACTTCAGCGTCGTCTCGATGGACACATAGTCTACCAGATAGCCGTCCTGCACTGCCTGCGCCAGCTCATAGCCATAGGTCGGCACACCGCTTTCGAGATTGAAAATGTCGTAGGTGTTCTTGTCGATTTCATCTTTCGGTGTGGCGGTCAGACCGACGAGCAATGCGTCAAAATAGGTGAAAATATCCTTGTATTTGTTGTAGATACTGCGATGCGCCTCATCCACGATAATAAGATCGAAGTGACCGGGGGTAAACAGACGGTTGCCGCTCTCGTCGCGGGTGTCATCGATGCAGTTCATCATGGTCTGATAGGTGGAGAAGACCGCGCGGGCGGAGGCGTTATCTTTATCTTCGGTGAGATTGCAGAGAGAGAGGTTCGGCATCAGTTTGTAAAACTCACGCCTTGCCTGTGTTACAAGGGCGGTGCGGTCGGCGAGGAAGAGGATGTTCTTCACCCAGCCGTATCGTTGGAGCACATCCACAATGGAGATCACCGTTCGGGTCTTGCCGCTGCCTGTCGCCATGACGAGCAGCGCCTTCCGGCGATTGCGCTCACAAAATGCGTCACAGATGGACTGGATGGCCTCTTTTTGATAATAGCGGTTGGAGATTTCGTCTTTGACCTCCACACCGCGCAAGGGCTTGCGTGTGGACATCTTGTTGAACTCTTTCTCAAGATCACGCTTGGAGTAGATGCCGGACACCGGGCGTTCCGGGTAGTGCTTGTCGTTCAAGATGCGGGTCTCGTACCCATTGGTCAAGAAAATAATTGGGCGCTGACCAAACTTTTTCTCTAGGAAATCAGCATAAAGTACCGCCTGCTGGCGGCCTTGTGTCGGGTCTTTGCTGGTGCGCTTGGCTTCGATGACGGCGAGGGGCAGCCCATCGTCCCCGAAGAGCACATAGTCGGCGATGCCATAGCCGGATTTGTTCGGCATCTCGTCAATTTTGTACTCGTCCACCCAGTTCTTCCCGCGCTGCCATCCGGCGTCTTCCAGCATGACGTCGATGTAGGCCTTGCGGGTCTGATCTTCGGTGAAGTCCATGGGTTTGACGGTATAGCCGCGCTCCAGTTGCTTGACCCGCTGTGCGGTGCAAGCTTCGCGCTTGGACGCATTCTTGGTGAGCAAGGCATCAAAGTCAACTTCCGGCTCGACAGGCGGAGCGACGGGCGTCTGGGCGGGCTTTGCGGGCTCTAACAGTGCCTTGTTAAATGCCGCTTCCTCATAGTCCGCACCGTAGCAATAGCCGATGAAACCCATGAAGCTGTGCAGATTCTCCAGTGCCAGCACCGCTTGATCTTTCGTCACGCTCCCCGGATTGTGCGCGGCGTTGTTGCCGACTTTGCGTATGTAAGTGAGCTTCGGGAACAGCCCCGCCGGGAGCAGATCGCGGAAGTCCTCGCTGCCTGTTAGGGCGACGAGGGTTTGCGTGTATGGCAGGGCGAGGGACTCGTCCACGCTATAGAGCCATTTGACCGCAAACTCCATCGCCGTCCGGCTGGTGGTAGCCGAGATCGCCGGATTGATGGGCAGCACCAACTCCGCCGTCACCGCTGTATCGGCGAAGGTGGTGAATTGGGGGTCGGATTTTAGGAAGTCGAAGTTGGTCATGGTGTCACCTCGGTTCGGATTTTTATGTGGGTATCTATATCAGTGCATACAGCTTCAAACTGTTTGTCAATTTCGTGGTTTGTATAGCGTATCGTTTGAATATCAAATTGCTGTATGAACAGTTCTCGCTCGGAATCATATTGCTTACCTTCGTCTGTGAAGTGCCGACTGCCGTCCACCTCTATCACAAGTTTTGCGCTGGCACAGTAGAAGTCGGCGATGTATCTGCCGATCACTTTTTGGCGCAATACTTTTACAGGATAGTGGCGCAGGAAGTCGTACCATAAATGGCGTTCCTGTTTTGTCATGTTTTTACGGAGTTCTCGTGCTGGGAGCGTTAATGCCGGGTTGTGTTTTCGGTTTTGTTGCATGAGGATGGTCACTCCTTTCCACTTCCTCCGACCGCCTACGGCGGCCACCTCCCTCGCAAGCGAAGGAGGCTTTTTGTCCTTAGGCCCCTTCGCTTGCGAGGGGGCTGTCAGCGAAGCTGACTGGGGGAGCTAATCTCCCCCTCAAAACACCGCTGCATCAACGCCTTATAATTCGTCTCCATCAACCCCAACCCCTCCCGCATCCGCGCCTTCTGCGTCTCCACGCGCTCGGCGAAGTCGGCGAAGCGGGTTTGGAGGTCGAGAGAGGGAATTGGCACGGTCAGCTCAACTAGTTCTTTACTCCGTATGCCCATAACTGTGCTACCTGTGGAGCGTCTTAAAACTTGTTCTTGGAAATCTTGTGTCAACAATGCTCGTTCCAAATATTCAGATGTAAGAATATCCGCTTTAGGTTGCATAGTTATCAATCGTTGCCCAACACAAAACTTCTCATAGATAGGTGGAATCCGACAAACATTCCCCAGCGGAGCCTCAGTCGTAAATAGGACATCGTTATGCTGTGGAATTCCTCTTGTCATTACTGTTTCGTAGTTAGCTTCAGGAATAAACTCTTGTGGCTCAACCGAGAAAGCATTTTCCTTTACATTCTTTGCAGTTATCAGCGGAATGCCTGTCTCTGATTTTTCTGGTGTTTTCCCGCGATAATCTATAAAGTCGCATATTTCTTTCAACCTTTTGCGTGTGGCCTCACAATCCCCAAACATCTCCACAAACTGCGACTTCACCAACAACTCCAGTTTCGCAATCTGCGTCTTGCGCTGTTCGATGAGGGCGCTGGCGCGGTCGAGAATGTCGGCGATTTTTTGTTGGGTGGGGAGGGGTGGTAGGGGGATTCTCTCGTTTAGCACAATTTTATTACTAACAGCCGGATAGCTTGCGCCCGTGGCCTGACTAACTAATGCAGATACAAATTTTGGCGTTTTGGTAAATTCAAAAATATATCTGCTCAACGCAAGCTCACGTTTTGCTCGCAGAACGCAAAAGCCAGTTGAGGCGATTATATCATTTTCATGCGCTTTTATGGTTGCTACTGCATTTAGATTTGGTCGTACTGTTGAAACCAAAACATCGCCTGTATATACTTTTTGCCGTGCACGGCTGGGCGCTTCTGCAGAAAGAACCGTTTTATAGTCTACAATTTCCTTCGCCTCAGCATCTATGGCTGAAATATCAATATAATCAATGGTTTTGTTATGTTTTGTGGGGTCTTCCGTTGCAACATTTTCACACACATCCCTCAGCCGCACCATCTCCCACTTACCCATCAATCAACGCTCCCAACTCCCGCAGGCCCTCGGCAATTTCCTGCTCCAATGCACCAATTTCCGCCAAAATCTCCCGGGGATGCGGATAAGTTTCCGCCACATAGGCGCTCTGCTTGTATTTGTTGATGGACAGGTCATACCCATTGGACGCAATTTCATCTTTGGGCACAAGGAAACTCTGCTCCGTGCGCTCGCGAGCATCTTCGGTGGTGAGGTTTTGGAAGCGAGTAATAAGGTCAGGAATATCACTATGATTCAAAGGTGTACGCTTGTCGTCAAGGCTGTAGCCGTCGGACTGCATATCATAGAACCACACATTGTCCGTCCCGCCCGCGCCGGTCTTGGTAAAGACGATGACAGCGGTAGACACCCCGGCATAGGGCTTGAACACCCCCGATGGCATGGAGATAATCGCCTCCAAACGGTGGTTTTCCACGATCTCCTTGCGAATCGCCACATGCGCCTTGCTCGACCCGAACAGCACCCCATCCGGCACAATGGACGCACAGCGCCCGCCGTTGCGGAGCATACGGAGGAAGAGGGCGAGGAAGAGCAGCTCCGTCTTTTTGGTCTTGGCAACTTTGGTCAGATCAGTCGCCACGATGTCATAGTCCAAGCTGCCCTTAAACGGTGGGTTAGCTAGGATTTTAGTGAACTTCCCGCTATCGGCATTCTGATCAGACAGGCTGTCTTTGTACTCGATGTGCGGGTTGGCGATCCCGTGGGTCATCATGTTCATAGCGCCGATCCGCAACATGGTGCGATCCATGTCGTAGCCGGTAAACATATCGTTGTCGTAGTGCTTCTTTGCGTCTTTGTTATAGAAAATCTCTTCCAGATACTTCTCCTTGAGGTATTCACCCGCCGCAACAAGAAATCCGCTGGTACCGCAGGCCGGATCACAGATGGTGTCACTCGGTTGCAGATCAAGCAGTTCCACCATCATGCGGATGATATGGCGCGGTGTGCGGAACTGGCCATTCGTCCCCGCCGTGGTGAGTTTGGAGAGCATATATTCGTACAAGTCGCCGCGGGCATCTTTGCGGTCTTCCTGCTTGTCGATGAGGGCATACATCTCATCGAGGGCAGTGATAATCTTCTCCAAGAGTTGCGGGGTTGGGAGCTTGAAGATGGCGTCTTCCATGTATTTGGCATAGGTGCTACCGTTGTCGGCGTGGAGCGTTTTGATAAAGGGGAATATCTCGCCCTGCATGGTGCTGTACATGGTCTCAGCGGGCTTGTCCCGCAGGGATGACCATTTACACTGTTCCTTGTCGGTGAATATGCTTTCGTAGGACAGGCCGAGCATCACGCTGTCCTTCTTCCGCGTGTTGTCCATCTCATCCAAATCACGGATGAACATGAGATATGTAATCTGCTCGATGACATCGAGAGGGTTGGTGAGCCCGCCCGTCCAAAACATCTCCCATAGCCGATCGACTTTGTTTTTGAGTTCACCTGTAATCATAGTGGTATCTCCTCGCTAGGCAAGAGCGTCATTTTTCTATCAATTATACTAAAATTTGCAGCGCATAGCAAGGATTGGAGGTCT
>Ga0131853_10009866_pt1 | contig 17477 bp, 13 predicted proteins | sample TergutLab28metaG_FD_92764 | JGI IMG/M metagenome (GOLD analysis project Ga0131853, IMG submission 92764) | Labiotermes labralis P1 segment gut microbial communities from Petit-Saut dam, French Guiana - Lab288 P1 (version 2) (version 2) | ecosystem: Host-associated > Arthropoda: Insects >... | reverse complement strand
TGTGGTTTCCATTTATAAATGCTTTTAACTACTCTTTCATCAGGCATTCTTTCAACATGTCCCACCCAACTCAGTCTCTTACTTTTAATGTGCCTTACTATATTTTCGTGGTTAATCAGGTTTCCCAGCTCCTCGTTTTTTTCTGTCTCCATTATCCATTTGTTTTCTACGTTTGGCCAAAAATTCTTCTCAATAACCTCCTTTCGAATACCAATAATTTCTGCTTAATGTTTTCTGTTAATACCCAACATTCGGATCCATATACTAATACTGGTCTGATTATCGTATGATACAGCCTTTCTTTGGTTTTTCTAGTTATTAATTTGCTTTGGAATATCTTTTTGTTTGCAAAGAAGGATCTATTGCCAGCTGCAGTTCTTTCGTTCATTTCTTCTTCTATTAAGTTGTCTGAATACATATGTACATTTTGATTAAACCTAGATCAATTATTCTTAGAATGAGAAATGTTTCGGTAAAAATTTGTAGAGAAAATCAAAATACAGATTTTATGTTCCATAACCCCCCCCCCCCCCAACCGAAAATCGTGCAATTTATAAGAAAATGTGGAAAAAATATGGTATGGCCAGACAACCACGCGTGAAAGAGCAATGCTGCTTTAAAAAATGCGCTTTGCATGTCGGATAACAAAGGCAAGAACACAGACACAATCATAATATTTAATACTTATTGCTTCATAATTCATAAATCCGTCTGATCTCGTAAAATGTTTTACGGCAACAGTTAACAAAAGCTGGGAAACTCCGCAACTACTTATCTGCCATTAAGATCTGTTTAGCCAAACAGTACGTTCTAAAGAAAGCCACCAGCAAATGAACATTCTTTTGTTGCAGTGTGGCCTTTGTATGTAACACGTGAAAAAGTGTGCAAATTAGTTGGAATATAATTCCTTTCAAAAACTGCTAAGCATAATTACATTAAATTTTATGTTTTGCTGACCGTGCATCCCGGTACAGTTCTGGGTAAATGACCACCTTGATGCACAATTACGTTATACAAAACGTTTATTATTATAATTCTCTACATGTTTCGAGCAACACTGTGCTCATCATCAGGAGGTCAAATTGTATTAATACAACATCTGGTATAGTATTCACTATGACCGTCCGGTGTGCAGGTTGAGAAGGAACTCCTTCTCAACCTGCACACCGGACGGTCACTTACAGAGAACACTGTACCAGATATTGTATTAATACAATTTGACCTCCCGATGATGAGCACAGTGTTGCTCGAAACATGTAGAGGATTATAATAATAAAAAACGTATTATATAACGTAATTGTGCATCAAGCTGGTCATTTACCCAGAATCATAATTACAATGTTGCCGGCGACACAAATTTACCACAGCTGCACTGTCGTGCAGCACTCAATAATTTTACATAGTTTACAGAGACATGTGACTCAACAACACCCAGACTCATTGTTGCGTTTACATTGCAAAAATGATTAAGCGAACGCCCCACAATACCATCTTATACGTCCATTGCCTATTTGGTTTCACTCTTCCTTCGGGAACATGCATAGAGTAAGTTGTGTCATAATCGGGTAGCGTGATCACAAAGAGGCAGTAAAAAACGTTACACGCAAAGATATTTTATTTTCCCCCCATATTAATTTATAAGCAAGGCCCATTGCTGTACCTATCACGCAGTTTGAAATAATTAAATCAATTAAACAAGAATAGACTTCTGTTCACTAGAAGCCATTAACACATTCTCATACGACACAGGTAGAAGGTCCCTACTCACAGCATTAAGTTATATAAGGGCATGTAGTTATAGCTCCACCATTCTTAACCTCTGTGCTACATGGAAGCGAGTGGTCAACATTACAGTCTGATCGCTACTCTCTCGGGAAATAAAACTGTTACCTACTCAATAGGAGTTCGGGTGGGGCCCGGAGCCGGTCTCAGCCCCTGCCGAAACTCGAACGTCGGACCTACCAGCCCGTAGCCAAGTCCCTGTACTGACGAGCCCTATCCGGGCGCTTCTGTAAGAGTCACTCCATTACTGCCGACATTCACTAACAGATGTTTATTTCTAAAAGTACGAAAAAAGTGTTTACAATAATTTTCTTTACAAACCCGTGAAATGATATCAGATTCTTGAGCGCAGATTTGGAACTTCGAAAAGTGAACTGATTCCGCGTCACCCTAAGGTAAGTGATCTGTGTGTAAGTGGCTCATATACGAGGGAAGATCAGAAAATGACTTTATAAATTAAGAACTATGGAACATCCGGCATACACCCCTGATCTAGCGCCGGGCTTTGTCACTCATTTCCAGCGCTGCAGGAAGATCTTAGCGGTCACGCAGTTAAGAGTGATATTGACACCATAGCTAATGAGCATAAGGCACGCACTTCTATCAACAGGGACTTGAGAAGTTCATGAGAAAACCTGATAAATGCATCAGTTGCGAGAAAAAAATAGTGCGATAGCAATACAGTTAAATGCGAACTGTTCATTATTAGAGCCACTAATAAAGAACCCAGAACGTACGCATCGTTAGCTTGCTGCACATTGCATAGTTGGGTCTGCAGGCAGCAGTGTGGTTCAGATCGAATATCAAACTGGGCAACCCCTCATCAGCCATACAGAAAATAACTGCCCCTGAAATGACAGTTATTTTGTCCACAGGGCACAAACATACAAGGAAACTCACGTTACGTGCGACGACCCAGACTTGTAACAACACGCTGGCGCCATGTTACAAGACACGGAAAACACGTAATCTGAATGAAATCTCGTGACGTCGTCAAACAAACGTTCGTCTGCTCCGCATCACCCACCTTACAGTATTAAGGTGGACAGCAAGCTGTTGGCCTGTGTGAAGAGTTAACCTGCATGCAGACGACTCACTTTGCCCCATTACTACAGTAACGAGACACCTTGAACATCCAGAGCAAGCAAGTCGTGTGCTTCATTTTACATATCCGTTCTGCTGTCGTTCCAAACAGGCTTACTAAATTTAGGGTTACTAAGCAATATGCTGCCGATCCCAGTGATCGAGCGGTCAAAGGCGTGGGTCTGTGGCCGCTCGCCTGCTGAGATTATGGGTTCAAATCCCACCGGGGGCATGGATGTCTGTCTGTTGTGAGAGTTGTGTGTTGTCAGGTAGAGGTCTCTGCGACAAGCTGATCACTCGTCCAGAGGAGTCCTACTGACTGTGGTGTGTCGTTGTGTGTGTGTGATAAAGAAACCTCATGAATGAGGCTATGGCCCAATGGGGGCTGTCGTACAAAAAACACCCAATGGGGGCTGTCGTACCAAAAACAAACAAACAAAGCAATATGCTACAAGTCCATAAACAGATCACTGAAAGCATGGTCTCAAAACATACCTCATTATACCCCAGCAAGATTACTTTCAATTTATATGTGTAACAGATACAATTACACAATCATAAATTTTCTGTTCATTTAGAAGAAATAAGTCAATAACAAGAGAGGCAAATATACGTACGACGTAAAATTGAAGCGTGTTCGTGCAACCACTGTTGCAGTGGAAAAGCAATATATATTATTATTGATTTCAAACTTACGCCGTGTTCTGAGTGTTGTATGCTTTCTTCTGGATAATTCCACGGCGTCTGAATGTTATATGCTGACATTTCGGAACACACTGTTCCATCTTCATGGGCTTATGAAGATGGAACAGTGTTCCGAAACGTCGGCATATAAAATTCAGACGCCTGGTAATTACCCAGAAGAAAGCATACAACAACATGTATTACACAATCGGTGTGTGTATTTGTAGCCAGCATGCAATGAGCATACGATATACTGTCAGCTGTCGCCTGCCCCGCTCATCAATATTTTCCCACATTATCTCATAAACGGTACGATTTTCGAAAAACTGTTATTGAACACAAAATGCGTGTTTTGTTGGCCGTGCATCGTGATATATCCGTACAATAAGAACCAACAAGATGCACTATTTACTTCCAATTTATTTCAATAATCAACCTCTACATGTTTCGAGCAGACTTACTGCTCATCATCAGGAGGTACTACTCTGTATACACAGCAATTGGTGTATGTCATGCGTTTATGTTGACTGGCTGTTGGCAGGATCGGGATTGGACACAAAATATGTGTTTCAATTTCCTATACTATATTTGCCCGAAACTTTTTTCATTCTATGAAGAATTGAGCGAGATATCAACAATGTATATTGGTCTTAATGTAAAGTACCCTTTATTCTGTCCGATTTTAAAGAAACTTGAATTTTCTCGGCAGGTTTACGAAAAATACTCAAAAATCAAATTTCACGAAAATCCGTCCACTGGGAGCCGATTTCTTCCATGCGGACAGACGGACGGACATGACGAAGCTAATAGTCGTTTTTCGCAATTTTGCTGTCCCAATACACGCTATGAAGGTATATAGGGGAAGTAAATGTTTAGCTCCATTCACCTTTCACGTCGGCATCAGATGGCGGTGAGTGGTCAAATTGGGGCAAACCCTGAACAATAATTTCATTAAAAAAAAAACGAGAAAGAAATGTTCTTCACCTATGCGCTACTGATGATATTTCTGACCTACCCTCTTCAGAAACTTCCGGTCATATTTTATGAATTAATCTTCAATGTAGACAGCGGGGGTAGACATTTTCTCTGACACGTGTTACAACCCAGAACACTAAAATCTACATATTTATTGCCTTCAAAACCACGAGTGTCGTACGTGAACTAACAGGCTGTCGTCTGAATTGCTTTACATTTGGCGTTGCAGACGGAGCTACGGAGAAATGTTTAGTAGCATGCTAATCTCAAGGAAATTGTACGAACCCACTTTGCTCTACGACACCCCGTTCGTTTTCCTGGGCGGATGTCAAATCCTGATCTCTTTACTGACACTCCTGAAGTGTTATATCAACATCAGATTCCCTGTCAGTACTTCGTTCATTAGTACGTGACACCGAGGGGCCACAAACTCTAGAAGCAAGTTCAAAATAATACTCGTAAAGTAAGGCATACATTTCTCATGTAACTCAAACAGAACGAAGATTAGGAGGGCGTCACGGCGTCATTCTGACGGCACGGTATCAACTGTGGCTGCAAACATGTAATTAAGCAGACATTATCAAAATTACACACCACACATGTAATACAGTACAACGCAGCAAATACATGCGTGCGGTGTAGGAAAGTAACTCTTTCCTCCATTATTCTAAACCAACCCTTCCCTTCCCGGTATCATTCTCTAGTAATAACGCCTCCCTCGTGGGACATTTTGATGGATTACTTGCTTAGCGCAGGTAGTAATTTGCAAGTTTGTCTCGACGAATCCCTGCGTTTCCGCAGCACCGTTTCCTTTCACATGTGTGAGCAAAAAGTGCAAACGTTATATCGACAATCAACTCAAATATGACGCAAGGTAGGGGCTGGCTGACTGGCGCGTTCTGGAGACAGAACACAAACTGTGTGAATGTGTATGTACGCAAAGTGCTAAGGGAAGTATTTGGTACAGAGATGAATGAAGAAATTGGAGAACGCGTGTTACTTCATAGGGGCACGGAGTAGCGCAGTTGGTTGAGGCATTGCGCTAAAAGCCGGAAGGTCGCGGGTTCGATTCCCGGTGGAATTACTGACATAATCCTTCCGGCCGGACTATGGCCCTGGAGTTGACTCAGCCTCTAAGAGAAATGAGTACCAGAAATATTTCCTGGGGGGTAAAGGTGCGTAGGGCTGACAACCTTACCATGTGCCGGTCGTCTTGAAATCAGGGAGCCTCAACCTCTTGGAACCCTCAGGGCCTGCCCAGGACTGTAACGGGATTGATTTACCTTAGCGTTACTTCATAAGGAAAAAAGTGTGTGTGCACGTGGTGTGGCCGATGTTTACATAGTTCTTGAGTTACGGCTAGGATGACTCAGGTTTTTGTGGTCTTCCTCTGTCCCTATAAGCATATTCCAGGATAATACATCAAACTAAGAGACAGCCTCTTCTTTTTACATATCTCCCAATTACCTATCCACAATTTAAGCTTCCATTCAACACCAGACAATCCGAAATGCCGGACAGTGTCTATTATACCGTAAATGCTAAACAAGTATAATTCACGCAGACGACACACTTTGAGAATCGGAGTTCAGATGTAGGAAGGACAGAAAAAGACAATAAAGCTGCGCTGTTCGCACCACAAAGGTATGTACGGGGGCAGAGATATAATTCCACTCATTCTTAACCACGGCATTAGACGTAGGTGAGTGGTCAACATCACTTCCCAGTCACTTTACACCTGGCAAACATCGCCGGTACCCAGTGGATGAGGCTGGGTGGGCCACATAACCGTCGTGACGTTCAGAAGAAGAGAAGAATCTCTTGCCACTGCCCGAAATCGAAAGCTGGATCGTCAGCTCTGTTGCCTAGCCGCTACATCCACTATGCTGATATTGATCCTCCGACTAGAAACTTCGTTTCTCGAATGATATTTCTTAGTTCGTACACATTGCACGGTACAGGTAACAAGTTTCTTCCGATGTTTCGGGGGAGGGGGGGGGGCAAATCTACGGTGCAAGATCGCAAAACATTGTGATGTGAGCGACATCGACACCAGGGCCTCATGACTAAGAAGCAATACATTTAGTTCGAAAATGGATTCTCAGTATGTTACGTCAGAGTTAACAATGTACCGAACCGAATAACAATTCATTTTCATGATTCCTGCAGAGATTACGCATTAAATATAAACGAATCTTCCTTAATTTTTTTTCGTTGTTACACCGTGCATGTTGTTGAGTTACTCAATTATTATACCAACCACTGCACATATATAAAATTTACACATTAAAACTTTAAAAACGCTCCGACATGTTTCGGTCCTAGGACCATCATCAGGCAGCCATATCGTCCTTGCTAAAGTCACACTATAAAAAGTCACATTAATTTTGCTGTACCAGTTGGGTAATGTGGCAGCAAGCCGTGTTGTGTAATGTTACGTTGCGAAGAGTGTCCTGCTACGGATGTGCATTCTGTGCTTCGTTGCGTTGCAACATAACATTACACAACACGACATGCTGCCACAATACCCAACTGGTACAGCGAAATTAATGTGACTTTTTATAGTGTGACTTTAGCAAGGACGATATGGCTCCCTGATGATGGTCGTAGGACCGAAACATGTCGGAGCGTTTTTAATGTTTTAATGTGTAAATTTTATAAATTTTATGTATGTGCAGTAGTTGGTATAATAATTGAGTACCTTCTTTAAATACCACCAGGTCCCTCTAAGCACTTTTTCTGTATGCCTTTCGTCTTGAAATGTACCGCAGAAGAGCGCCGCTAATGACGTGTAAGACTGGCGTACGAAACCAGACTTCTTTAAGTCTTTTGATTCTTAAAGTGTAACTAAATCTACAATCTTTGGACAGACACAATTCAGCACACAAGAAATCCTACGTGTCATATAATACAGTCAGGACCATTTACGACATATCTACACGCTTTGTTCTGAAGTTTCTGCATGAAGTTACGTCTTCATAGCTTTCAAGGCTTTGAACACAACATGCAGTTTTCGGTGACGTCAAAGCAATCCCACACACATAAATGGATAAGCAAAGAGCGACTTGAGCACAATATGATGTTAAACAACCTTCTGCGGACCACGCAGAAAGATAACATTTACTGCCCCGTCATGCGCGTCATAATGACTGAATAACGCACGGAAACGGATCTTCAGGCTACGCAAAATTTCTACACCATCTGACCTATCACTGCCTCAGTGGAGTTACTTCAGTAAGTTACTTACTAAGTTACGCAACTTTTTACTTGCTGGCTTATTTCCTTATTAGTAAGCACACTAGCGACATAGTTATTGATTCGTTATAAAACAAACAAATCAAGAAGAACAAAAATAAGCAAAGCATGTTGCACGTATATGTGAATGTGAAATAGGTGGATATATATTTTATTGGGAGAAAATGAGAAGAAATGGGTCACTTGGTAGACCTAGGAGATGGTGGGAGAATCACGTTAAAGTGATTTTCAAAGAAAGAGGTTATAAAAATGTGAACCGGATTCAACCGGCTCAGGATAGGATACAAGGGCAGGCTGTTGTGTGAACAACGTAGTGGCGATTTCCTTGACCAGGTGAGCGACTAGCAATTTCTCAACAGCGCGCTCCAACATCAGTAACAGTGCGACACTGGCTGGTGGGCCCCCGCATCTTCAGTGCCAGATGCCCTACAATAAAATTACGACCCTAGTTCAGATGTTACAGAGGTAAAGAGTCAGAAAACTGCTTATCAGTTTCAACTTCCTTACAACGTAACACGACACCTTGTAAGGAATTACCTTGGGTAAAGGCAATTTATTTTATCTCAAAGAAAGTTACGAAACAGTAAATCCTATAAATCCAAACATGCCTTCTGTTTGCAACGTTAATAGCCCCCCCTTATGTATGATTACAAAAAAGTATTTCAATTAGATACAGAAACCAATATAGTATGGACCGACAGTCAGTTGCCTTCATTAGAGTTAAGCTCCAAACGGGTTAAATACGAGTACGTTCCCTTGGCTTCATCACTTTCTACAGATATTCCTGACGACAAGCTTAAATCATGCAACCACTAAGCCTGTCCCTTCCAATCAGCAATACAGTCAAATACACACAGCCATAAAGCTTATTGTAGCACCATGCATTTTTTGTAGAATCAACTCAATTTATCAACCAACGAATGCACATATAATTTCACATAAAACACTTTTAAAACATTTTAAAACACTCCGACATGTTTCGATCTTGTCACATCATCATCAGGGAGCTTTGTTCCTTGCTAAAGTTATGCTACAGTATTCACAATTCAATTCGTTTTTGCAAACGAGGTGTTGTGGCAGCATATCATGTTGTGTAGGAATGTGTTGTGGAGTAGTGGCTAGGTGTGCGTCTAAGACGCCACAACACTTCGTTTGCAAATACGAATTGAATTGTGAATACTGTATCATAACTTTAGCAAGGAACAAAGCTCCCTGATGATGATCTGACAAGATCGAAACATGTCGGAGTGTTTTAAAATGTTTTTAAAATGTTTTATGTGAAATTATATGTGCATTCGTCTGTTAATAAATTGCAGTGACACACAGTCATATTCAATAGAAACACGAAAATTGCATGGAGAAGAACAAATGATTCTTAAAAACATGGAACACTTTTCACAGGACTGCAGACTGTAACAGCGAAGTTAAACACAGGCCTACAAGTAGATGGATACAACCGAAAAACAATCTACTTCGGGGAAGAAATTAAAGCTAAGCAAGACTGCACTGGAATATATGACAGAAACTTCTGTGTCTTGTAAAGTACAGTCGAGAAAGAATTTTTTCAACAGATCCTTCCTAGAACCGTCTAAATTTACGCTACTAATGCATACGTTACCCTTTTATCTTTTAAAAATCTTCGATTATAGATACATCGACATGTATTTCAAAACAGCCTTCGTAATTATTGCTATCCAGTTTGCGGTCTTTGCTAGTCATACAGAGACTGCAGGATCGAAACCCGCTGGGTGTGTGAAATTATGGTTGGGTTCCTTTGTGTTGTCGCACGTACAACACGGGTTCGGGATGTAACCGTCCCCCTGCTAAGGGCGTTCTACCGAATGCCTAAAATGATTTATACTTTGAAAATCAATTCTAAATCGAAGAGCAAAGAGTCCCACCTATCATAGTTGAAGGCGATTTCACGTTCATTTGACCGGGAACTCGCTCAGCACCGTCTGATACTTTTCAGAGAGAATACCCGGGGTGGTCGTAGGTAGGCAAGGGATAAATGTTAGCCGAAAACCAGACTAACACCGTGATGACAAAATTTATTGTCTAGTACGAAGAGTCCACTCTGTGAAGCCGGAAAAACGAAAAAGTCAAAAGGTCACAGAACAACTGTCTCTAAATTTGTGTTCTGGTGTGGACGCGCCCTTATCACAACGCTTCCGTTCCGTATCAAAGTCGGACAACTGTATATTATTTGTGCGTTGTGTTTCTATGTACGTTAACCTCAGGGTCTTCCGTCAATGACAACCTTAAATTGCGTGTAGTCTCTTCAACTCGCTCTACGTTTCGGCAATTGATACTATATTCAAGGACACAATTCACAAACATTTATATTACAAAAATACGTTTTTGTAAAATCCAATAAGTAGACAAATAAAGTGAAACATTAAAAACCACTGTTAAGTGAAATGTTTGAAAATACAGTGACGCCATATCGAGACTTTAACAAGGCCTTGTTTTAGGCCCTGTTACCGAAAAAGTGGGCGTAAATTAAAGACAGTTATATTCCTATGGGTTGAAGACTTCAATAAATGGAAACAAACAAACAAACAAACAAGCCAAAAAGTGTTAAATCAAAAAATGAATGGGCGTAAAATAGAAAGTGGTGTAATTTGGTAAGGCGCGTTAAACCAGAAAGGCATAAAACAAACCGGCGTAAAACAAGGTTTGGTGCAAGTTCAAACTGATAGTTTTTTTTTTTGTCGCAGCATTCCATCGGTCACAGGTACAGTACAACGTCTCAGTCTGCACGTTCACAAAGCTGGCACTTTGTACCTGCAGGTAACACGACACTGAAGTCTATTGGCGAAAGGCCTACGTATGAAGTTTATACAATATTAGATGAAATTCTCACACTGCGAAAATTTAATTTTCTTTCTAACACGGTTTCCACTGGATGTGAAAACCAGATACATCGCCTTCTTCTTTTAATATGTCTGTCATACAAATATATATATATATATATATATATATATATATATATATATATGTGTGTGTGTGTGTGTGTGTGTGTGTGTGTGTACCGAATGGGGATACATTACGAAAACTACATGCGTCGAAGCGACAGAAATATACTCCCACTTTCCTTTTAATAATACATAAATTTCATAAAATCCCCCTGTATATGTATTACGAAACATATAAAAAGTATATTTTGTCGAGAAACTCAAAGCTCTAAAGCTATTGGGGGGGGGGGGGAGATAATTTTTTTTAAGAAGGCTCCATGACTTCAGGGAGATCTGTTTGCGGCGAAGATACTCGTACAACACCGCGATATTGAATTGCAACGGTACAGTTGGTACTGCTATCATGCGAGTTAGGAGCACGTCGAAGGAAAATGCGCCTGACACCGTCTGTACTGTTTAGGCGCCCACACCATTTTTTGAACAGTGATAGATCCAAGAAACTGACAAGGAGATTAGAAACCAAATCCAACACCCGCTATAGTAATCATGTAAAGCAACTGTCCAAATCCCACAGAAACCTAAGTTGCATTACCGTGTTCAACAGACATCCTATCCTGAGCCAGATAAATCCAATTTATACTGACCTACATCTTTAAGATCCAGTTCAATATTATACTCCTATTCACGGATTGGTGTACAAATTAGTAGCTGTCTTGTGGTTTCCCGAGCAAAATATTATACAAGTTTCTCATTTCCCCCTTGCACACTCCTCGCCGCCACAGTCCCTTCTCCACGTTTTCATTGTCCTAAAATATGAGGTGACGTGAACAAGATACGAACAATATATGCAGTACTTTTTCTCTTCCATTACTTCACACTCTGGGTCGAATTATCAAATGATTTACAATCGCTCTTCATCCATTCTCTTTCCTGGTATTACATACACAGTTTCACACCCGCGAAAGACGACAAATTAAGATTAGTTCTATGCACTTCAAATTCCAGGTTTACAAGTACGAAATGAAATTATAAAAGATTTACGAACCGATCTGCAGCATGCATTCCCCATATATATTCAGTTAACTTCTTCGCTAATCTATCTCGGTCTGTTATGGTCATTATTGAATATTTAAACTCCGCCGCATTTTAAAAGGAATATTCAGTCATCGTTACATTACTATGCACTGTAATGGGGTATCGGCGCACGGACACACAACTCGCTCAGCATTTATTTTGAGAAGAACCTCCTTAGTGGTTTCTAATAAATTTGCTGTCGTGCTTTTGACAGACATGCCTCCATTATTAGCGAACTCCACAAAACAGTGGCCGCGCGACAGTGAAACACACTTTTTCTTGATTTTCTCGAGCATCTTTGTGTGATGTTTGCTAGCACCCCTTGTAAACATCCCATATATAAACGAACTTAAACAGATTCCCCAGTATGTTAATCATACCAAATCCTAACATCGCCCAAACTTTACACCAACGTAGACGCGCATAACAAGACGGGCAATGAGAGTGTAAAATAATAATCAGGTGCGTTCTTACAACCACTTATGCAGTGGAAAAGCAATAAGTATAATATATTCTAAGTGTGTGTATGTAGCCTTAGGTATTCAGCATGCACTGCGCATGAGCCATGTTGTCATCTATGGCCTACCCCGCTCTACAGTATCTTTCCACATTACCCCATAAACGGCACGACTTTCGGGAAAAGAAGTCGTTGAACATTAAATATGTGTTTTGATTTTCTCTACAGCTTTTGTCTCAAACATTTCTCATTCCAAGAAGGACTGAACGAGATAAGATTAAAAATGTACATCGGTCTTCATGTAAAGTACCCGTTATTCTTGACAGATTTTAATGAAACTTGAATTTTCTTGACGGATTTTCGTAAAATACTCAAATTTAAACTTTCATGAACATTCTTCAGGTGGCAGCCGATTTGTTCCATGTAGATGGACGAACGGACGGACATGACGAAGCTCATAGTCGCTCTTCGCAACTTTGCGGACGCGCCTAAAAATGATGTTCATGCAGTTCCTTGTTGTTTGAAGTGGCACCGTTGCTTCAAGGAAAAATATGTGACTATGGCGGGCACTAAAACGGACTACCAAGACATGAATTCTTACGAGTGAAACATATTGCACCCCAGCACGGGGGAGGAATGGTATGTTTTGATATATAGAGAATAGTTCACCCGGGTAACAGATGCGGAGCGTACTCCCCTGCAATAAAAACGCGAGACATCTACTTGCCCCTCCCTCAAACAAACCAATTCCAACACAGCTTCATTTAGGGACTTGATTTTGATATCGACCATAAAAATGAAAATAAGGTCGTTCCAGACATTGGAGGGTTCATCACAACGAACTGGTACAAAACGCATTGAATCTGTACTGAAGGGGGTGGAAAGAAGTGAATGCTACATGACTTTGAACGTCTGTTTCTTTCAGTGAAGGTAAAGAGCAAATGATTGTAATTTTTACATACAGAAATGGCGCAGATGGAGAAGGCCGCAGGTTTATAATTCTAGTCACGAACAATCAGAGCACAACCTCTCTCTCAGGTCCTACAACAAACCCATCAATGCTCTTAACACGGCCCTTCACAGGACATGTCGAATCCGAAACATGTGAATTACGGGTGCCGAGGACGTACTGAAACAGACTGCTGGTAGTGGGCTACCTGATTCACCGGTGCAGCTGGGCACTGCAGCAACTGCGACTGTAGTAAGTGTGGCTAATGACGAAGAACTCTGACCTCTGTCCTTTCATACACACAAATATGACAAGGTTTTAGTAAAATTAAATTAAATTTTGCAAACCAAAGTCAAATACGAGTATAAGTATGAATGAATCATCGTTGTCAGGTAGTAAGTAATTAAAAGTGGGAACTACATTACGTTGAACTTATTACTCTAACTTCGAAAATTTCTCAAAAAACCACATTTCCATGTAACTGTACAAACATAAGAAAACTCCTTCATACAAAATCTGCAGATAAGTTCGTGATTTGTGTCCGTTTGGAACGTGACATGCCCAGCTCCAACGGTTGCTCCTTTCTTGCTGCGCAAAGGCACGGTACTTCATATCAAGTACCAAATTCCATATTCTACAAGAAATATTTTTCGAAGATCTATTACCGCTACACTTCCAGAAAACCATACAAAATATCGCCCAATACCCTTGTTCGGAGCGACTCCCTGTTCGTATTACTAATTGCAGGGAATTATAAAGTACAAGATAATATAGGCTGCAGTGGCATGATGTTCACCGACACCGCACGAACACGTGGACACAAGGACATGTTCATACCACAAGCCTCTCAATATAAAACCAAATAAGAAGTTAAGTTGTAAATTAAGATTACTCTTTGATTGAAAACTGTTAGTGATTAAAAGAGTATAGTTTTAGTCTGGGGACCGCGGTAGCACAGTGGTTAAGTACTGTACTACAAATCGGAAGGTCGCTGGTTCGATCCTAGATGGTGTCAGTGGATTTTTCATTGACATAAAATCCCTCCGATCGTACTACGGCCCTGGGGTCGACTCAGCCTCTAACAGAAATGAGTACCAGGAATATTTCCTGGAGGTAAAGGCGGCTGGTGCGTAAGGCTGACAACCTACCACCATCCTGTGCCGTTGTCACGAAATCTGGGAAACTTAACTTCCTGGAACCCTCTGGGCCTGTCCAGGCCTGTAATGGGACTGCTTTACCTTTTGCTTTATAATTTTAGTCTAACACAACTTTATTATATAAACAATTTCAGAGAACGTAGCTACATGTTTCGGCTTACTGGAAGCCATCTTCAGGCTACGACTTAAAAGAATTAAATATATAATAAACAACGCCTTAAAATGCTGAGATCTCGTTTACTTTCAGCAATTAACACAATACATTAAAATATAAAGTAAAAGAGACATGTAAAATATAACTTAGATATTATAGATGGGGTTTTAGGAATTGTATATACTGGACAGCTTTGTAGAACTCGTGAATATGTCTCGCTGTCAGTTTTCGTGCGATATGTAATAATATAGTTTCATGTGAGTTGTGTGCGCTACATGGTATTTTTATATGGTAGTATGTAGTTACTGCCAACATTTTTGCCAACTTTTGCGGATATCCGCAAAAGTTGGTACTAACTTCGCCGACCGGCGGCGGCCGCTCTGTCAGTATAGTTCGCGTGCGGACTAAGGCCACGGAGTTTAGTTTTGGTTTTAGTATGTAGTTATTACGGACTACGGGCTGGACGGTCCGGGATCGAATCCCGGTGGGGACGAGATTTTCCGCCCGTCCAGACCGGCCCTGGTGCCCACCCAGCCTCCTGTAAAATGGATACCTGCTCTTTCCAGGGGGTAAAGTGCGGCCGGGGCGTGCTGCTGACCACTCACCCCCTTCTAGTGCCGCGGTCTACCCGCCCTCTGGGCCACACCGGGCCTGTAACGGAATCACTTATATGTAGTTATTATGTTAAGTTATTTGAGATCCGTTTCCTCCTGTGATAAGCGAGGCATTCGTCAGCACGTATAAGGAAGCAAAAGTAGCCCAAGACAGAAGACTCTCTCCACTTCCAAACTGCAGTGCACGTGTAACTTCCGCGGGGATCATTTCGTTGACAAGCCAATTCTTGGTAGTCTCTCGGCAATTTAAAATTCCATGAAAATGTTCAGGGCATTTTTCGTTACCGGGTGAAACAACAAAGACTTAGATAGCCATGAAATTCAACTCGCTCACCCCACCCCCCGGCCCCCCCAAGGCCACGAGCAGAAACAACTCTTCAAACAAAATTCTACTTTTCGTGTCGCTGGGTTTCTCGGATACAGTCCATTCCACACGTCACGTGACACAGGTCTGCAGTAACGACACAAATCAATAAATACGGTAACCGATCATCCCGTTTTCATGTTATCGGTACACTTTAGATGCACACTCTAGAATGTGCTCAGTGTAACTTCAAAATATGAACATCTGATAAATCAGTGTTAATAAAAATCCAACCAGATGCAACAGTATGCAGATATTTATTTGCTGCAAAGTCACTCTACATGTTTCGGGTGTCACAGCACCCATCATCAGGAGTACTAAAACCTGTAACCGCAGCCTCCGGTACATGTCATAATATTGGTACAGCTACTTCCCTCCAACGTGGCCTGATCGGGACGATCAGGTTGGACTCCTGATGATGGGTGCTGTGACACCCGAAACATGTAGAGTGACTCTGCAGTAAATAAATATCTGAATACTGTTGCACCTGGTTGGATTTCATTTAACATTAAATTAAGATGCACGGAACCATGAGTTAAAAAAAAATCTGACAAATCATCAACACAACTTAATTCGGGTGTAATTAAGCAACGGTCTCATCTTCAAGGGTCAGCTGTCTCCCTTGGACTGCTTGACCCTTAAAGATCGGACCGATGGCTGTACCGAAACGTCGGCAAACACTACCAACATATGCTGTGTAACATCCCAAAATAGCGAGGGTCTTATTAACCATACATTTACAGTCAGTACCCTTCAACACATCCACTTCAGCAGATAGGATTCGGTAACACAAACACAAACCGACGTGCATTCTGTTTGGCCACTGTACATCAACTGCATCGCCTACAAGGAATACTAGCTTAATACTGGCAATGACTGACTAGGAATTACGGAAGAATCGGCTAGGAAACTCTGCAGGATGGCTCTTGAGACCAGGTTGTTCTGATGGCCAATGTTTGGGCCAGCCACAGAGATGGCCAAAATATGGCAATTACAGCTATTGTTTCTATCAGGAACATCAATTCCGTGACATGTTGTTGTGAGTATCCAAACACATTATCTACGGCTCCTTGGCTTAGGTCTAGTGAAGACACGACTCAATAAGCAACGTAGTTTCGAAACACAGAACAAATATACGATCTTGATACAGCCAAAGGCATTCTTTCATCCTTTGTCTTCCACCGTTTTATCGGTGCATAAACCCACGCACTGTTCAATGCGAGGGTAACACAAAAAACAGAACACTAATCAGGCGGCGGGTCAACCAACCATCATTTCCATTATGCATTCCTTGTTTCATCTTGTCCCAAGGTTTCGTCCCCTCAAAACTTGCTTGAATCCCCACTCGCATTTTTTTTTCAATAACTCATGTACATTATCGATTCATCTGATACATATTTTTTCCCCCACGTTTATACTATTCTATGTTTTTGACATTTATAAGCGAGATTCATACAAGAAGTGGAAACAGAAGTGTTTTATCTCTTTGAATCTCTTTCCAATAAGAGTTCAATACGTGTCATATGAAATTTATAGTTCCATTCATGGAGCGTTCAACTGATCTAAATCCACCTAACATGGAACGTGACGCAATACACAATAAGCAATAAGCAATACACAATACGCAATACACAATAAGCAATACATAATAAGCAATACACAATACACAATAGCCAATAAGCAATACAAAATACGCAATACGCAATACACAATACATAATAAGCAATACACAATACACAATAACCAATAAGCAATACAAAATACACAATACACAATACACAATACACAATAACCAATAAGCAATACAAAATACGAAATACGCAATACACAATACATAATAAGCAATACACAGTACACAATAAGCAATACACAATACGCAATACACAAAACACAATAACCAATAAGCAATACAAAATACGCAATACGCAATACACAATACATAATAAGCAATACACAATACACAATAACCAATAAGCAATACAAAATACACAATACACAATACGCAATAAGT
>Ga0131853_10009865_pt1 | contig 17477 bp, 15 predicted proteins | sample TergutLab28metaG_FD_92764 | JGI IMG/M metagenome (GOLD analysis project Ga0131853, IMG submission 92764) | Labiotermes labralis P1 segment gut microbial communities from Petit-Saut dam, French Guiana - Lab288 P1 (version 2) (version 2) | ecosystem: Host-associated > Arthropoda: Insects >... | reverse complement strand
ATACAACCCATGAAATAGCTCATCAAATAAGTCGCAAGCTCCTGAGGATGGATGTATTAACATCCGAAACATGTTGAGCAGTAAATAATGAAATAATAAAGCAAGTGACATCAAGTTGGTCTCGCTCTATTCAACTATCGAAAAATCGATACACTAACACAGTAACAAAAAACTTTCTACATAACAAACAAAGAAGTGAAAGAATTGAACCAAAAACACATACTGCCCGTAAACTGAACAGTCTGTAATTTATTTACTGTTTGGTGTGTCTTCTGAAGACGTCATTTTGCCTACTCTCAGGTCTTCACATCTTAAGCACAGCTGTAGCAATTAACATTGGCTTTAGCCCAGATTAGATTCTCGATGTAATACGTTGAAGCCAAAAAATGTGGGCACTTGATGAGAGCGACAGAATTTTTTCCGCTCCACATCTTCCACAGACGACTGCCGAATATTTTTTCTCCCACACTGATCGTTATGGCTGATCAAAATCGATCCGAATCTCGAATTGACAAGACACCTTCGCTTTCTGACTGCATAGTTTTTCCTGTCGAAATAATTATATAAAAAAAAACAGATTTGCTGGCGTAGAAAACTTTCCGATTTGCTCAGTAACCTGCAATCTGAACAGTTATTTGATTATAAGACCTTTGAAGATTTTAAGGCAATCAGTTCGAGTGTATATTTTTCCGGATGAAGGCGCTAAGCATGAATTTGCTGAATTCCCGACGTTATTTAGTTCCTTACTCTTCTTATACCAGGTAATCTGACTAACTAAATAACACTTCTAGTACTTTTACAGGCCCCAAGTACACAGGCCGGTAGGATACGCTCCTTTGACTCGTCCAGTGACAACCAGTGGAAATTAGGAGCATATAAATATTAACTGTTTTTTTTTGACGTTTTGCTGACCGTGCATCTCAGTATATTTATCTCGGTATTTAACCAACTTGATGCACAAAATTGTTTCACAATAAGTTTTATTTCATGCCTCTACATGTTTCGAGCACATGTGGTCATCATCAGTAGGTCAAAATTGTATTACGCAGCCTCTGGTATCATCACACCTATAGGTGGCCGTCTCGTGCACGAGACCGCTACCTATAGGTGTGATGATACCAGAGGCTGTGTAATGCAATTTTGACTTCCTGATGATGACCACATGTGCTCGAAACATGTAGAGGCATGAAATAAAACTTATTATGAAACAATTTTGTGCATCAAGTTGGTTTAATACCGACATAAACCATTAACTGGTCTACATTGTCATGAGATAAAGTGTACAAATTACATTGATGTTAGGGCATGTCATGTTGGAGGCACGTGGATCAAAACTTTGTTGGGCTTTACTGTTTCAATCTCTTCTTAGTTTCACTTTAATTCCAACCACAGCCCTCTATTTGTCGACCGTGATGACCACGCGTGTAAAGAATGCCCTTACGTATACCGCTCGAAAACTTGTGTCGTGGGTTCGAATCCTACTCAAGGCATACAAGTATATTTGCGGTTCTCAAGGTTTGACTTGTGTTTCTGATAAGAGGCCTTAGTGGTGGGCAATCCGACATGTAAAGAGCTGTACCAATAAAGGTTTTTACAGTACAAAGATGATTTCAAAACAAACGAAAACAGGAGACCCTGGATTGTATTGACCTTTATCAGCATCTATGTGTGATATCTTATTTTATGTGTTTTAACTCAAAGCTATGAGTCCTTTAAGTATCAACGAAAATCACGCGTGTGATGGCCTCACGTCGTTCCCTCCAGACACATTCCTGGAAATCAGCCACAACCTATTCCTTTATTCCATTTCCAATCTTTCTAATATAATTTTAACCCTTATCCTGCTAACGTGGAGAATATGATGATCTAATAATACCAGCAGTTGGCAGATTGGATTTAATTTCGGCGTGTAAATGGTTAAATGCCATTTTATGCTAAATTTTGTCTGTCATTTACAGAAACGTTTTATATAAGGATGGGACTAACCTATAACAACAAGATGCAGTTTCCTCTGTCTGCGGCACAAAAGAGTATAGGAGGAGTGGAGGTACAGCTCCACTCACTTTAACCTCTGCGCTAAATGTATGTTACTGGATAGCTTGACGCTCATGTCTCTTTATCCTGGAAAAGAGCCTCGGTCGTCCTTGTACAGGAGGGTGGGTGAGCCCCAGGGCCGGTCTGAAGAGGTCTGGAGAAGAGAAAATCTCTTGCCCTACATCAGGATTCGGACCTCGAACTGTCCAGCCTGTAACGATTCGCTAACCGACTACGATACCCCTGGAATAACATACAGTGTTACTTAATTCCTTGTGGTAACAACACCCTCCAGCAATTCTATGAAATAAACTACTACTACATGTTCACCCCATGCTGCCAGGTGCCCAGTACAGCTTCCAGCAGTCTGCGTTTGACAAGGCCAGGTTCTGTCCTATTGGCGACAATAAACACGCGTGTTATTATCCTGTATAAGAACCGGTAACTGAAAGTTTCCACAGTACATGAGGGTATAAATACCGGACGGAAGTCTCTTGTACTGTTACCTCCAGGGCCGTATTTAATACAGATTCTTTCATAAAATCGGTCATGTGTGTCTGTAATTCGGAGTACAATATTCATAAAACTAAACATGATACGGTAAGGAGCCTGAGGCAGTAACAAAATTATATTTCCTGCTTGCTGTGAATTCGATCCTATATGCGTTTTATCGTTCATTTTTGAGTTATCTCTTTTTCATTATTCCCATTGCCATAATTGCTCGTGGTTATTTCAGTTCTCTTAGACAGAAATGACACTCTGTCCTGTGCCTTGCTGTTTTTTTACGGGATCTGTTTCCGGGTGGGTTGCTTTAGTTTTGTTTAGCTCAGTTCCGATTTGTCGGTTGCTATAGCTCATTCAGTTTAGTGACTAGACTATGGGATGGACAACCGAGGAGTCGTCAATCAATTACGGGCAGGAACAATAATATTTTCTTATTTAAAATAATCCATGACCGTGTAATGAGCAATTAGATGTGTCAACGAAACCAGAAAATACTCATAAATGTTCTTATAATAAAACCAACCACATGCACTAATGTCTCAAATACATTTTTGGAATAAAATTCTACATGTTTCGGACAGTTCCTCTGTCCATCATCAGGAGTCTAGCACTGTACACACAGCAATGGTATATGTCATACAGGTTTGCTGACAGCTTGCGAGCAGGATCAGGACGTCCGACTAATTTCTTAAATTTATTTTTGGAATAAAACTCTACATATTTAGGACATTTCCTGTCTGGTTTGGTTCTGCTGCAGCAGAACCAAGCCAGTTCCGTCCTGATCCTGCTCGCAAGCTGTCAGCAAACCTGTATGACATACACCATTGCTGTATGTACAGTGAAAAATTCCTGATGATGGACAGAGGAACTGTCCGAAACATGTATAGTTATTCCAAAAATATATTTGAAAAATTTGTGCATCTAGTTGGTTTTATTATAAGAATTTATCACGATGCAGGTCACCTGAACGTCAAGCTCATAAATTTAAAAATTATTATATCTTACAAACATAGTATTTCTCTACATTCACATCTGTGGAAACGAACACAAGAGTGGCCGAAACATGTAGCAGGAGTGATTTGTTTATAAGGTACATTTATGTGTATTTGTTGGTTTCATCACCGTATTCAAAAGATTTTTGTATTTTCCAACGAATTTGGACTGGTTTTGAGACCCACTCAGACTCCTGTTCGGTGGTTAACAGAGGATCTTTCCGCGGGGGTAAAGGGGACGGTGTATGAGATTGACCAGTTACCTCTGTCTTGTGTCGAGGTTAATATTTGGATCTATACCTCCACTGTTTATTTGCCTTCGTGGAATGTAGAAGTGCTTCTTCACAGTTTATCTTCCCTCACTAAAGGTTCGCCTTGTTGGTGATGGAAATGAAGTTTCACATATACATTTTAAAAATCCCTTTACATGTGTATTTGATTTCGTGAATTCAATATTTTGAAAGTATTTCAATGCAGGAAGTAATCGCTGTTCATTGCCATAATGCAAAGGAGCACTCAAATGCTATGTGTGCATAATGCAGAAGTTTTGCGTGCTAATCCAGACTGTACGTAACAAAACCCACTGCTATTTGGTGTTTAGTATCTCTGCATTGAAGAGGCTAAGATGCTTGAATAGTCCAAATACCCTCAAGTCCAGTGTCTGAAGTTAAATGTCTTTTACTGAAAATTTAAGCCATAACAGCTGTTAGAGTGTTGAGGCGTTTCCTCCTTCTAATACTCTGATGAGCCTTGAAGTTTGAGAAGACGGGAATCCCGGAATGTTGATAATGCAGTTTACATATGTGATGTTCCATTGCCCAACAATAAGCTCCACATCACGTCGTGTTACACGGTACCACAAATGAGCGGCGCAAACGAAAACGCGGTGTTTTCTCAAAGGAATTTGTATGTAGGTGTATGTGATTTTGAAACGCATTTCTTTCAGTCTGAATCTGCAATTTTCTTTCATGTTTGTGGATTAAAATTAAACTGCACTTGCGTTTATACGCAGAACTATAATTATACCACTGCAGTGAGACAAATTATTTTGTTGCATTTCGTTGAATGTGAAGTACCTCGAGGGTTATTTCGACCATGTAACACTCTTAACTTCGCGGGTTCGATTCCCGATGGTGTCACTGTAATTTTTCATTGATATAATCCTTCTGGCCACACTATGGCCCTGGGGTTGACTCAGCATCTAACAGAAATGAGTACCAGGAATATTTCCTGGGGGTAAAGGCGGCCGGTGCGTAGGACTGACAAACATACTACCTTTATGTGCCGATTATCTTGGAATCTGGGTATCTCAGCCTCCTGAAACCCTCAGGGCCTGTCCAAGCTTTTAATGGGATTGCTTTACTTTTACCTTAACACTCTTAATTATCAAATTACTTGTCAAAATTCAGTTTCTAGCCCAAGGAAAGCACATTTCTTTTCCGTTATAAAGACGAATCCGTGAATGATTTTTTACGAAATAATTACAGTTTGTTTTGAGGATTATAGGAAACAAACGAATGCTATTTGTGGACAAAATCCGGAGTTTGTTACATGTTGTTAGCAAAGAGCTTTTACACAAGTAAGAGCATCATCTGTTTTTACATGTCCCTCTCAGCCTTCATTTTTGTGAAACCTTTCTCAGGAAATTACGGAAAATGTCCGTGTTAAGTGCAAGTTAAATTATGTAATACAAATTTCGCTGCATAATTTGGAGTGTAATGGAATACCGTACTTATTGGAAGGTCCGGAAATAAAAGACGCGTAGGATACACAGGCTAACTGATACGGAAACTGAACATGTTGCATTTTGTGCGCTTCATACCAGACGTCGCCACAATGACACGTAATGTAGGGCAAAGCCGACAAAGTGGGTTACTGGTATATCAGTATGTAGATAGGGGAACGTAAGTTACGTGCCTAAGGGAATCATTTTAACAAGACAGGAAATGTATTTTCGCGTAACATAGGGGCGCGCTCGCGAAAAATTGTTGCCGTGTAAAAGAAGTAAGAATTACGTATTCTGAGTGTGTGTCTGTAGCCTTAGTTATCCAGGATGCACAGCGCATGCAGCGTGTCGTATTATCATATGTGCCCTGTCTGGCTGTACCATATTTTTCCACATTATCTAATAAATAGCATGATTTTCGGAAAAAATAGTTGAATATGAAATGTTTGTTTCGATTTTCTCTACGAAGTTTGTCTGAAATGTTTGTCATTTTAAGAAAAATTTAACGAGATACGATCATAAATTCGTATTAGTCTTCGTGCAAAGTACCCATTATTTTTGCCGTATATTAATGAACCTTGGATTTTCTCGACAAATGTTTGAAAAATATTTAAATACCAAATTTAATAAAATTCCATCAATTGGGAGCCGAGTTGTTGCATGCAGACAGACAGGCATGATGAAGATAATATTTGCTTTTCGCAATGTTTCGCGCAAAATTAAAAAGATGGTGTTTTGAAATAGAGGAATATATCATATGTAGTAGTTATGTGACAAAGAGTGTCTGTATTTATACAGTATCAATTTATTACTGCATGGGTTAGACTCGACGAACTTAATCAATTTCTTCTTCTGGCCACGGCGGTATGGCTATATTTTTTATGTTTTTAATGTTTTGTTGACCGTGCAGTTTGGTAGGATTCTTGTAAATAAAAAACTTGACGTACAATTATAATGTTTTGTTGACCTGCATTCCGGTATGATCCTTGTAAATAACCGACCTGACGCACAACGTTTCATGTACGCTTATTTCTATTCTCTACATGTTTCGGGCAGCCATGTGCTCATCATCAGGAGAATTATTTTATCAATGCGGCACGTGGTTTATGTCACTCTGTGTAGATGACCGTCTGGTATGCAGGTAACCTGCATACCAGACGGTCATCTACACAGTGTGACATAAACTAGATGTCGCATTGATACAATAATTCTCCTGATGATGGGCACATGGCTGCCCGAAACATGTAGAGAATAGAAATAAACATACGTGAAAAATTTTGCGTCAAGTTGGTTATTTACAAGGATCATACCGGGATGCACGGTAAACAAAACATTAAAATTTTGTGTCAATTTGGTTATTTATAAGGATCATGGCTATAGTTTATATATCGTGAAAAATGCCTTATTTAAAACGTAATTGAAAATGTAACTACTTAAATATTTGTCTGCAAGTGAAATATGTCTGTGCTGACAAGAGTGGAGATCACCCTGTATAACGCACGCACAAACAAGCATATATATAATCTAGGCTATGTAAAATGACATGTATTTGTATGGAGTAGCATAGAGAACATGACATCAGTTTAAACATTCTAACCAAATACAAATGTCATGAATTTCAAGCAGACAGTGTTAACGAAGAGCTATACAATTACGGATTTAGTACGCTTCTTCGAATCGCAGAGAATAGGCGATGCAGACTGTGATAACATGTAATAGGAAACAAGATGTATTCAGGAAAACAATTCTGTTGTTGCAGAATAATTCACTGTGGAGCTTAAAAAGCTTTCAGTCACATGAACGCGCACAATGCAACGTGAATTACAACCATACGTTCCTGCTGTATGAGGACCATGTATTGTAACGCACAGTTCTGATACAGCAGGAGTAACGACGAAAGTCATGTAAGATCGTGACACTGTAGTAATAAACAACTATATCTTTCTGTTTTGTGGACAGTAGACGCAGGTTTAAAATAAAAAGAAAGTAGGATTGAAAATGAAAGAGAATTTTCATGACGCTGCACGTGTATCCGGCCTCAGAAATTAACCAGTATGGATCATTCATTGTACCATAGTTTGTAAATGTCAGATTCCATCGAGATACAGCAAAAACCACCGTGTTTGCTTGTGTCAGTTTGCTATTTTCTCTACGGATCACCTGAAAACTGTCCGTGTATTTTAAATTGGGGATCGGAATGTGCGCCCATAATTACGCACGGTTATGTTCAACTCTCTGGGCGCGAGATTTTCCGCACCTGTCCAGACCGGTCCTGGGGCCCACCCAGCCTCCTATACAATGGGTACCAGGTCATTCCCGGGGGTAAAGCGGCCGGGCATGGCGTTGAACACCCATCCCATCAAGCGCCGAGGTTAAGGAAAGAGTAGAGCTATACTTCTACACCCTCTTTGGGCCTTCGTGGCCTGCTCTAGGGTGAATTTTACCTTTACCTTTATGTTTATCTCTCGCTTTCAAAGCAAACATCATACTTCTGTTCATATTTTTTGGGTCTAGAATTCGAATCTAGGTTGTGGCATTGTTTACCCTAACTGAGATTCTTTTTGTTTACGAGGGAATTAACACAAGCGCTATAGTTTGAAATATAAACGAATTCAAAATGCATGTACGGGTGTTGTATATACAGTTAAGTGTCGGCCGACGTCCGCTTGAATCACGGGCGTCCAAACTTTTTTGGCAAAGGACCACACCCGTTGTTGTGGTCTGATTCGCTGACAGCACGTGCCAAACTCTCATTAAGTGGTGTAGCTAACCGTCTAAATTATTGTGTAGTTTTTTGTAGTATGTACGTAGATAACAAATGTTGCTGCGGGCTTCATAACAAGCTGGCGGGTCACAGGTTAATTACCCGTGGCTTACATATTAAAGTACTAGATGGCTCATTTGATTAAAAAAAAGAAATTTCATCTTTTATGAAATACAGAGTTTTGTAACCTTTCGCCCTCTACTGGACTCCAGTCTGAACCTCTTGTATCCATCGACATCCTTCCACACTTCTCTAAGGGTCACCTTAGTTTGATCCGCCAATTGACTACCCGTCTGCCAGCACGTGGCCTTGGTAGTATAATTCGACCAGTGTTCTGGATATTACCCGTCGCCTGGGGAATAGAAGCTTGAATCATAATGTGCTCTGCCCGTTAGAATTCAATCTATCACTGGACATTGAGCCAGATAATCGGACGAGGTATTTAAACTCATATCAATACAAGCTGGCTTATTGTTATGATGAATACATCAGGTGGGGGGGAGGTCAAATGACTGAGACGTGCAGCACGCATGGGGCTCTGAGAAGCGTGTACAGCAACGCAGTTTGAAATGCTGCAGAGGAAAGACTCTTTGGTAGATCTGTACTTTTATGCGAAGGTATAATCGATTTATCTTTAAAATGGGCTGTAGTTTTGAAGACTTGAGTAAATACTGTCAGGATAGGCTGCAGTGGCTGGCTGTTGTGATAGCTGTAATGAATCCTTGGTTTCTAAAAACACAGTTATGTTCATGACCAGCAGAGTGACCCTAAACTTCCAAAAAGGATCCCTTTTTTTGGGATGTTTGTTTCTTTAAATATAGACTCTCATAGGCCTAAATGCATGCAGTATTATTCTGTAGATATGCTATTGTGTTGCTGTACACACCGTCTCTTTCTTCAGACTTTGCCCGAATTTATATAAAGATATAGTTACTTTTTCAAAATGAATCTCACAGGGTTTTACGGCTTGGTTATGTGCGTTGCATCTCGAATATGCGACGTATCTTGATATACAAGTATATACAGAGTATGTACATACTTGGGCGTATGTCCAAATGAGAGTTTGTAAATATTTCGTTTCGCGGTTGCAGTCTTATGAAAGGGTCGTGATTGTTCTGTTTAGGGGACTTTACATATGCCGAAGGCTTGAGTTCGTTTTGCGGTGTCACATGAATTGTTTCAGTTCTGTGTCGTACACTTCTTATAAACACACCCACGCAAGGACACACACACACACACCACACACACCACACACACATACACACACACACACCACACACACACACACACAAACCACACACCACACACACACACACACACACACACACGTCACACACATACAAACACACACACACACACACAAACTTATATATATATATATATTGAAAGAGAGAGAGAGTGAGAGAGAGAGAGAGAGCGAGAGTAATAGCGAGTAACGTTTTTGCCATACCTGCATTAGGAACATTGGCGAAATTTTAAAGTTTATGCCAAATATATTTTTCTCTGCGTATTCAACATACGTGTATGTATGGGTGATGCTACGCTGTGGGAAATATGCAGTCCTTTGTTAGTGTATGTGTGTGGTTGTGTGTAAGATCATGTGCTATGTTTGAATTTAGTGTAAATATAGCCTAAATATTTGTAATGATTTTCTTATGTGACGTACATACGTTTGAGTGTGTGTAGGTAAGTTCCTGTCCACGTCATCATTTAGGCATATTCATGAATGGATGGATTTATCTGTGCTTATATATACTTATTTACTTACTCCATGGTGCAGAGTCCTTCTTGAGAAGCTAACTGGTTTGCAGCTAGTCAAGAAATTCCCCTCATATCACGGAACCCGAAGGTTCATTACCGCACTCACAAGCGTCCGTCACCTGTCTCTATCCTGGGCCAGCCCAATCCAGTCCATATACCAACATCCCACCTCCTGGACATTCATCCTAATATTATCCACCCATCTACGCCTAAGTCTCCCCAGTGGTCTCTTTCCCTCCGGTTTCCCCACCAAGACCCTATACATTCCCCTCTCCTCACCCATACGCGCCACATGCCCAGCCCATCTCATTCTTCTCGATTTTATCACCTGCACGATATTGGGTGAGGAGATGTGCTTTTAAATATACATATATACACACACGCACACCACACACACACACACACCACACACACACACATCACACACACACACACAGAGTCGAACTGGGTTGTAACGTAATTCAGTCATATTTTGTGTCTTTATAAATAAGTGTTTTCCTAACCGAGGTGTATAATATTATGGTTAACAGTGAGGAATTAATTGGTGCCAGAGAATACCTGACCTTATAGATGAGGTGTCACATACACCGAAGTCATTATAACCGGGTTCGACTGTTCTCGTGTGAGTTCTTATATTTATATGTGTGTGTGTGTGTGTGTGTGTGTGGTGTGTGTGTGGATGTTTTAAACTTTTGTTATTAGTCTCCGTATTTTTTAACATTTACAGGCACAGTGGTAATTGTACTAACCACCAGTTTCAACGTCAAAAGACGTCTATCTTCTGACCACACAGTGTCCAAATGTGTTTATTATGATAATTGTCACAGCAGATAGGAGTAACACTTTTCCTACTCAACATTCTGTAGCTGCCATTTGTAACGGAGACTCAGACGCGTTCACTGCAACGTACGAGCTACGTTTTAGCCTTCTATCTTTCCTACAAAAGGCTGAAATTATATATTTCATATAGGCCTAACTATCACGTTTATGTTTTGTGTGTCCGGTCGTTTCGACGCTTCGACAAGTTTGTCGGTTCCATCCTAACCTCTTATGAAGACTGTGGCATTTACAAGGGTGCTGATAAGTCCTTAGCCCGACGAGGAAGGAAACAATCTAATATTTCTGTTAGAATGGCATGAATTTCCTTCTGCACCTTGCCTTGCAGGAAAAAAAACCTGATGACAGCTCGCGTCTCGATGTTGTTGAAATCGTTTGCGTCCCTGACATCCTTCCGATCTTCTTTCCTTCCTGGTCGGGCTAAGGACTTATCAGCACCCCGCAGTTTCCTGCACTCGGCAACAGAACACCTGGACACGTTTCGTTTCATAGAACAAGATAGGCTAAAACAGAAGCAGAAGCTAACTAGATAGAGCCTACTTTACAAAATAGGTAGAATCAGCGTACGTAACATTTAATCTGTTGGGTTTATTTGTGAAAGAACAAGGCGTGTGACATCGACGTGAAAAGAAATACTATCACAGCTTGCCATGCCGAGTGCTTAATGGATATACTGCTTTCTGGTCAGCTCTGTATACAGCCTTTTATCTGTCTACTTAAAGAACATTCATAAGAGCTTAGGGAGCAGTCCTGTGTGGTATTACTAAGCCCTTTCCGGACGGAGCTTGCCCGTTTATAGTGTGAGGCCGTCTGCAGCAGTGCTGTTGGAGATCAGTATGGCCAGTTGTATTGAATTCTGAAGTGCCTTTGTTCTCTCTCGCTGCTATCCATGTTAATAACGCGTGTCTCGGGTCACATACTCTCCTAGCAGCAGGAGCATTGTATTGAGGAAAAAAGAGAGCACGAAGTGCGAAACATCAAAATTTTAAAATTTCATTTTAATGAACTGGTTCCTTAACACTATATTGTTTGTAACGTTTTGCTGACCGTGCATCTCAGTATATTTATCTCATTATTTAACCAACTTGATGCACAAAATGTGTTTCACAATAAGTTTTATTTCATGCCTCTACATGTTTCGATCACATGTGCTCGAAACATGTACAGACATGAAATAAAACTTATTGTGAAACAAATTTTGTGCATCAAGTAGGTTAAATAATGAGATAAACTATTTTGGTTGTCACTCAAAAAAGAAACCTAAAGCTTGATACCAATAATTGTTGAAGGACGGATGAATGTATTAATAACTTTTGTTGTAGAATTCTCACGACATCACAATGCTGGTATCCGTTGCAAAAGAGTAGCGTAATACAGACATAACGAACGGTGAACACACTTGTACTTTCCCACGACGTCTGCTTATTCATTAATTATAATGAAGAAATCCATTTTTTACGAGCGTTACAAAAATTGCGAAAAGCGACTATTAATTTCGTCATGTCTGTCTGTCTGTCCGCGTGGAACAACTCGACTCTTGACGGACGGATTTCCATGAAATTTGGTGTTTCAAAATATTTAAAAAATCACTGGTTAAAATTCAAGTTTTATTAAAATCTGAAAAGAGTAAAGGCTACTTTACGTGAAGATCGACATACATTTATGATCACACCTCGCTTAGTTCTTCTTACAATTAGAAATATTTCGGACAAAAATTGTAGAGAAAATCAAAACACGTATTTTAATTTCTATACTCTTTTTTTACTAAGATCATACAGTTTATGAGACAATGTGGAAAAATACTGTAGAGTCGGACAGATCATAGATAACAACATGGCGCATGCACATAGCGTGCTGGATACCTAGGGCTACACACACACACACACTCAAAATATGTAATTCTTATTGCTTATCCACTGCAACAATGGTTGTATGAATGCGCCTCCAATGTGACGTTTTATTTACATCGCCTGTATTTTTAATGTATCCAACACCCAGTGTCTCAATGTTGAGCAGGTGATCACCCAGATTGCAAAGACAATTTAACCCTTATCCTGCTAACGTGGAGAATATGGTGAGCTCCTAATAATGCCAGAAAATGACAGATTGTGTTTAATTCCGCGTTTAAAAGGTTAAATTACAGCAGTTTACATTTATCTTTCTTAAAAATTAATTTGTTACCAAATTTTCTGCAATTTTTTCTTTGGGTTTCGGCCTGCCCCCGCTTCACCACTTCTAACAGTTGAAAACCGTAAATACATATTCATAAAGTTGGTATGTTAGTCATGCCATTGCGGGAGTTCCGAACTGTGCGGTGAAACTTTTAACTTGCTTTGGGGTTACACTCGCTCCAAATGTCGATCGGGAAACGAGTTTCGCGGCTTTGCTGAGAAGCTGAAGGCTAAAATCAGGATTGTGATGTGACTTGATTTCAGATGCCACACGTTTGGAATCTCGATGGAAACCGATGGAAGGCTCCCACTTGACTGGGGATTTCTGCGGGTTTCCTCCTTTCCTAATAAACACAAAGACAGCAAACCGGGGAACGCCCAACAGCTCTGTGCTCATGTCCACATATAGAATGTGATTTCCCTGGGGAAGCTTTGTATCTGCTCCCACCTTTCCTTCCGACAAATTCAGAGGTGGGGCTAAAGATGGCATGATCACCTTATCACCCGTCACCAGTTCGGACTCGATAGACCTGTTTCGGCCTCGTCTTGTGAACTCTTCAGAGGTCTTCTAAGTCGTCTCCGTCCATCCGGTCTCTAATAGCTCAACATCTCCGACCGTAAAATAAGATTATTGGTGCTAATCAAAACACCTTTCCGTCCAAGTAAATGCCTTTGTAATTGTTTATAATAAGATACTGTTACTTAAAAAAACCTCATTTTTCTTTGAATAAAGAGCGACCAACTTGATGTCACTTGCTTTATTATTTCATTATTTACTGCTCAACATGTTTCGGATGTTAATACATCCATCCTCAGGAGATTGTGACTTATTTGTTGAGTTATTTCATGGGTTGTATTGCTGTGGTACGATGTGTGTTGGTGTTACGGTGTGGTTTGGCTGGGGTGGTGTGGTATCCTGATGCAGGCTTCAGCAACTATCAAGATGATGCACAGTCCAATAAACATAAGACTCAGTTTTCTTCTCATCACGTCACATCTATATATTGTGAAATTCTAGGAGCCTCACTGTTAATCGTTTTTCAAGAATTTGACTCCTGCCCTCAATATTTTCGCACAGTGGCTGGGTGCATTGGCGCAGTTTTCTTTTTAAAAGGGCGATGTAAATTTTGGATTATTGGTTGAACTAAACTGGAATGGAAGAGCGGTTTGCATTCTGTAACAAATTAATATTACTTTTTATTCTCTGACAGGAAGCATTGGTCTTCACATTGGTCTGAATAGGCCTACATTTTTTTCATACTGGCCGACTTCCATCTCCAGCTGCCACTGCATTTGAGCCTGTTTAATTCTTGACGTCTTTGAGGTCCTGGTATTCTACCGTCCTTGAAGATGGGACCCGATGGTTTGTCCCGAAATGTCGGTAGCCAATTACCAACCTACCCCACATAGAATACCTTAAGAACGAAGGCCCCACACCTACACCTCGGTCTGAGCATGCATTCTTGCATATTTAGTACTTGTTAGGATGAATTTGCCCATTTTGACAGATATAACGCAATAAATTTAGAATGGAAAAGTCCTCCTCTCTTTTCTATTGAAAAAGTATCAGTCCATGTTCATCATCTCATAAGAGGTCTTGGGATTAATTTAGAGCTTCCCTTTTGATAATCTGGAGACAGATAATCTCTTATTCCATCAAATATAGTTCGGTCCCAAATTATTTCTATGTTTGTATTCTACGTAATATTAATAGGCTGCTGTCATGTGATTTTGTGGACACAGAACTGCGACTGTCATCACATACATATTTTGAGATCACGTAAGTCTAAATATAACCTGTCATTTACCTTATACATGTCTAAAGTGCTGCTGATTTCATGCTGCTCTTCCCTAAGCATTAAACCATTAAATTCCTAGTCAATTTTCTAACCGTATCCAACCAACTTTTCGAAACCAATATAAAGGTTGGTTTAACCGTTTCGTTTCTAGTCTTGATTAAGTGAACCACCAGCTGTATCATCCAAAAATATGAAAACAATTTATATTAGTAAAATTCGTTCAACTCGCCGGTCCTCGACATGTTAAAAAATTCTTTTTGTCTCATAACGCAAAGAACCCACCTCTATTAACTTTCTATTCCCTATATTATTTTCCTCCATTTTATTTCTGCAGCCTTGAACATTCCATGTACCAAATTTTGAAGTCCTGTTTCTTAGCTTAAATGGCGTTTGATTTCCGGAAGACGGCGACAGCTGTTAAAAAACCGGACAGATAGATAGATGCCCTATATTATTCTTTGAATTTCGTTAATATTACGTTGCTTTATGGCGTGTTTATTTCCTCATTCTCTTTGTGGGTGTCCATACAATCTAATTAGAATACTAGTAATTATTTTAAGTGACTGTCCAAGGTGGGAAGCCCAGGCTGACGTAAGATTTACAAAATATAGGTACTTAATATTACAGTATTTTAATGGCAGGGAAAGAAATGAGTTTTCTGTACTGTGAAAAAGTATTCAGCAAATGTACTGAATCTTGAGTTGGATTTAATATTAATTTCGACATTACAAACTTGTAGGCTACATTTTGATCGGTTAATAACGGGTACAATGCTTCCAGTATTTGATAAGTCGCGGAATGTGCGCATAGCGTAGTACTCGTAGATGTAACTTCATGTCTGTGTTATGGCCTCTAGATGTTTAATTAGTGAATGCTACCCTTTGATTCTACACTTTCGAAGCGTGTCATGGCATTTCACAGGAAAAAACTGAAACTGCTCTATTTTATATTTCCTTTTTTATGCAGAATTTACATCGCGGCTGAAATTGTGAGCGTAATTAATAATTACTCTTAGGATTAACTCTTCCCTTAAATTCTTATAATAAAACCAACTAGATGCACTAATTTCTTAAATTTATTTTTGGAATAAAATTCTACATGTTTCGGACAGGATCAGGATCAGGACGGAACTGCAGTTCCGTCCTGATCCTGCTCGCAAACTGTCAGCAAACCTGTATGACATATACCATTGCTGTGTGTACAGTGAAAAAAGCTCTTGATGATGGACAGAGGAACTGTCCGAAACATGTAGAATTTTATTCCAAAAATAAATTTTATGAAATTAGTGCATCTATTCTGATTTATTGTAAGATTTTATCACGATGAACGGTCACCTGAACGTCAAATTCTTCTCTTACAGTTAACAAACACTAAACTTTCTAAGGGGACTAGTCACTGTTGGCTATAAGTTATTCGGATTGGCGACAAGTTAAAGCTGTCGTGTCCACTGAATAAACAAAACAATGAATGTTAAAAACTTCAGTTTTCTCCCTTAGTACAAATTCTGTAAACGTTGTTGCAGTCGTGCGGAACGGGAAGTGGGGGAGACAGAATGAAGGACGAATGGACAGACAAACGGAGCGATTTTAATAGGCTGCCTGCCTGGATATAAACGTTCATAAAAGTGACAGTGACATAAAAAGGTATACGGTAGTGCCAAGCAGGATATTTCCCACGGAAGACCACTAAGACGTGAGATGTTCAATTGATTGAACTGTGCACGCGCACTTCAGTTTCATCGCATAACATAATCCACGCAAACTCAAATAGCATAAATATACAACACATATCAGTTTGTTTATACTGCCCTTTTCAAACGGATTTATATAAACATTTGGTTTTACGCAAAATGGTGAGCCGTACGTTACACATGCCGGGTAATTAACTTCACTTGTTGTGATTCAGGTTCGGGGTGTAAATGAAATTAATACGTAACTTGGGTATAAATTTGCGCACTGCGGTAGGAGTTATGCAAGTTTGCAAGAGCTTTAACCCCTTTAAAGACGAATCGCAGACTGCTTTATTTAAAGAACCAGTCCGTACCGCGCAGTAAACACTTTTCATCTCGGTTATAAAAAAAACAATCAGTTTATGTTATATGGGGCAGAGTTCGCTGTTTTCTCTGAGATATATACAAAAAAATAAATACAGTGTGGGCAGAATGGATAATTATTAAGTGTTAAACCTGTTGGTGAACGAAACCAGTAGGCTTTAAGAGGTTAAACTTCGTGGAGCAGTTATTCTTGAGCAAATGATTGTCGTTTAACTGGTTAGTAAATTTACCCCTATTACAGAATCTGAAGGTTTACACTGTGTGTATAAGAGTCAGTGTTTCGTCCCTGTCCTGAAGCCCATGAATCCACGCCAAACCCTTATATTTCAGTACATTAAGATCATATCATATGCTGTTCTCCCATCTAAGATATTCTTTCTTGCAGAGTTTACAATCAAAATGTATGCATTTTACATATGTCAATTCGTGCCATAAGTCCGTCTGATATCAACGTCCTTAAACCGACTATAATTCCTATTTATTTGGAGATACCGCCGGTCCCAGTGGCCGCGCGGTGTAAGGCGTAAGTCTGCGGCCGCTCGCCTGCTGAGATCGTGGGTTCAAGTCCCAACGGGGACATGGATGTTTGTCTGTTGTCAGTGTTGTGTGTTGCCAGGTAGAGGTCTCTGCGACGAGCTGATCACTCGTCCAGAGGAGCCCTACCGAATGTGATGCGTCGCTGTGTGTGATCTAGAAACCTTAAGAAAGAGGAGGTCATAGCCCGCGTTGGGCCGCAACACCACGACGGGGGGGGGGGGGGGGGGGGATTGGGGGAACCGGTTTTTTTGCTGCACCCTCTTTTAAAAGGGGTGTATAGAATTTTTTTTTTTGGTTTT
>Ga0131853_10009864_pt1 | contig 17477 bp, 15 predicted proteins | sample TergutLab28metaG_FD_92764 | JGI IMG/M metagenome (GOLD analysis project Ga0131853, IMG submission 92764) | Labiotermes labralis P1 segment gut microbial communities from Petit-Saut dam, French Guiana - Lab288 P1 (version 2) (version 2) | ecosystem: Host-associated > Arthropoda: Insects >... | reverse complement strand
GTCCAAGTCGCTGTCCGGGATCGAGACTCGGAACGGTTGGATGCTGGCATCCGGTGATGTCGTCATGGTGCTGCAGTTTAGGTGGTCCTGCCGCTTTCATGATCGGCAGTTTTGTGTCGGCCCACACGCTCATTCTGTACACCTGCAGAGGCTTGTAAGGGGTCTTCTTGCGAGTTGGGCAATCTGCCCCGAACAGTGATCAGCCGGGATGCCGTCCGAATCGTCGATGAACGGCATCGACGCATTTCACGCTGTGGCGGCTGCCGCATCGTTTTGGGCCGGCAGGCGGAATAGCGCAGCTGGGAACAACGGCTCTGCGCCAGTAGCGCATTCGTCTCGCGCCGAGCCGTGCGGTTGGCCTGCCGATCCTGGGCGGCGGTGCCGATCGGCGCCGGTGGCGTCGTGTCAGGTCACTGTGCGGCCCCTGAGGCCACGTAGTGCGCGGCGATCTCGTCACTGGTTGTGAGCCACACCCCGTCGTGCCCGGCGATGTAGGCGAGCGCCTGGTCGAGATACTTGGCGCGAAACGCCTGCCCCGTGACGAAGGGGTGCAGGGCGAGCGCCATGACCCGGCCGCTGTTGGCGGACTCGGCGTAGAGCTGGTCGAACTGGTCGGTGACCATCCGCACGAAGTCGGGGCCGGTGGTGCCGTGCATCGTGAAGATGCCCAGGTCGTTGAGTTCGAGCGAGTACGGCACGCTCAACATGCCCGGGACGTTCAGGCGGTAGGGCTCATCGTCGTTGGTCCAGTCCAGCACGTAGCTCAGTCCGAGTTCGGCGAGCAGGGACGGGGTCTCGAACGTCTCGCTCAGCGCGGGGCCGAGCCAGCCGCGGGGGCGTCGGCCGGTGGCCTTCTCGATAGTGGCAACCACCTCGGCCAGGTAGGCGCGTTCGTCCTCGACGTCGGCCTGGAGAGTGGAGTTGTTCTTCCCGTGGGCCAGCCACGCCCAGTCGCGGGCGTCTGTACCGCACCCGGCGCATCGAGTCGGGTGCCGAGCACCCGTCGATCACCTTCGCCGAGGCGGACATCGACGCCCCGCTGCCGCGCGCTGACGCCGCCCTCGCCGCGATCCTTGTCGACCACGCGCGGCTGTCCACGTCAAGCGCACGGCCCGTGCTCGGCTGGCTCGACCATTTCCATACCGCGCTCGAGTCCGCAGTCGCCGGTGGCCCTCCGAGCCTCGACGAAGTCGCCCACCACCTCGCGCTCAGCCCCCGCACGCTCCAACGGCGCTTGCGCGAGGAAGGCACCAGTTGGCGCGAAGAACTCGAGAACCTTCGCCAACGCCGGGTCGAGCGGCTGCTGCGAGAGGCGCAGCTGACCATGGACGCCATCGCCACCCGAGTCGGATTCAGCGACTCCCGGTCACTGCGCCGAGCCATCCACCGCTGGTACGGCCACGGACCCGCCGCCATACGCACGCACGGCCCGGCCTAGCCGATCACGCGTCGCATCATTGGTCCGGCCCCGTCAGATCGCGGGAATCACCCGGTGACTGGCCCTCGTCACCCGACTCGGCGTACAGGCGCCGTTGTCCGGGTGTCAGGGCTCAGCTGGTGCGGCGAGTCGGAGAGCGTGCTGCCGGGTCTCGTCGCTCATCGGGAAGAAGCACTCGATGCGCAGTTCCTGGAGCGTCACGTCCTGCGGTGTCCCCAGTGTCGTCACGGTGGAGAAGTAGTCGAACCGCCGGTCGCCGTGTACGTACCGGATCGGCACGATCGGCAGCACCGGCGCGGCCGCGTCGAGCGACCGCAGCGAGGTCGGCACCCCGGGGTAGTCCAGTACCTCGTCGAGGATCCGCTGGGCCCGTTCGTCGGTGACACCCCCGATCGCCTCCCGGCGTACGCGCCGGACCAGCGCCTCGGCGACCTCCGGCCAGTTCGTGACGTGCGCGCGGACACCGTCGGGGTGGAACATCCGGCGCAGTACGTTCACCGGTCCGGGGGGTGTCCTCGCCTGCCCCTCCTGGAGGTAGGCGAAGAAGCGGCGAGCGGCGGTGTTGGTGTGCCGGATGTCCCAGCTGCGGTCCATCACCAGGGCCGGGAAGGGCTCCTGCTGGGTCAGGATGGTCTCGAGCGCGTCGTGGACGGCGGCGAGCGAGGGCGCGTCGAGTTCGGATTCCGGGTACTCGGGCGCGAACCCGGCCTTGAGCAGCAGGGTGTTGCGATCCCGAAAGGGCACGTCGAGCACTTCGGCGAGCTTCAGGACCATGGCCCGGCTCGGGTTCGCGCGGCCGGTCTCCAGGAAACACAGATGCCGGACCGACACCGCGGCCTCGGCGGCCAGAGCCAGCTGGCTCAACCGCCGGGCGCTCCTCCAGCGTTTCAGCAGGGGACCGACCTCAGACACCGTTCAAGTATCCCGCAGTCCACGCGTGCGGCAGGACCGACGCCTCCAGCTCGGGCCGGGCGAGGTTCGCGGTGTAGTTCGTCATCGCGGAGATCGCCACCCCGGTGATCACTTCGAACAGCTGCTCCTGCGTGAAGCCGGCCGCCGTGAACGCCGCCACGTCCGCGTCGTCGAGCCGGCCCCGCGTGCCGATGACCGCGCGGGTGAGCGCCGACAGCGCGGCCATCCGCGGATCGGCGGGCAACTCCCCTCGGCGCAGGGCCTCGACCACGCTCGGCTCGACCCCGTCCGCGAGCGCTTCCAGCGTGTGGAACGCGACCGCCCACTCGCTGCGGTTGGCGACGGCGTTGGACAGCAGCAGCACCTGCCGTTCGTCCGGCCCGAACGTGCCGCCTCCGCGGAAGTGCCCGAACGCCGAGAAGAAGGAGTTCAACAGCGCCGGCGAGTTCGCCATCAGCCCGGCCGCGGCCGGAACGAACCCGAAAGCCTCCTGCAGGGCCGCCAGCGGTCCCTTCGCTGCTTCGGGCGCGGTGTCTTCGGTATGGATCCGGTAACTGGTCATGACCCGGAGTCTGCGCCGGCCACGACGCCGAACCAATTCCCTCCGAGGTAAACGCGCCGCCACGGGCGCCGCGCCCGGTGTTGAACCAGCTGTGCTGCCGTCGCGTTGCGACGGCAGCACAGCTGCCCACACTGCATGCTGGTGCTCCGGTCGAGGAGATGTCCGGTGACGGCATACGGTCGCCGGCGGAAGGGGACGGGGACGACCGTGGACGCCAGGGACGGGTGGCCCTGGGCGACGTGAGCGGAGACGGAGTCTGAAAGTGGGCGATGGCGGTATGGAGTTCGCACGGGTGCCGGGGAGCTGGCCGGTGGTGGGACACTTCCTGCGGTTGCGGCGGGATCCGCTGGGATTTCTGGAGTCGCTGCCGGCGTACGGGGATCTGGCGCAGGTACGGCTCGGGCCGTGGCGGGCGTTCGTGGCCTGCCACCCGGACGTGGCCCACGAGGTGTTGACCGACTTCCGGCGGTTCGACCGCACCGGCCCCGTCTACGACACGGTTCGCCAGGCCATGGGAGCGGGTCTCGCCACCGCCGGATACCACGACCACCGCCGGCAGCGACTGGTGATGCAACCGGCCTTCCGGCATGAGCACTTGCGCGGCTATGTCGAGGTGATGCGCGAGCAAGTGGCGGCGGCCACCGCCGATTGGCGGGACGGCCGGGTCCTCGACCTCACCGAGGCCATGTTCGAGCTGACCACGGGTGTGGCGCTCAGCGCATTGTTCTCGTCCCGGCTGGACGGACACGAGGCGCGGGAGCTGCGGACCGCTTTCGACGTCTTCCTCAGCGGCCTCACCTCCCGGGCGGTGCTGCCCGGCATCGGCGGGCTGCCGACGCCGGGCAACCGCCGCTACGCGCGGGCTCTTCGGTACTGGCGGGCCCAGGTCCGCCGGCTCATCGCGCGATATGGCGAGCCCGGCACCGGGCAGGACGACCTGATGTCGCGGCTGCTGGCGGCCCGCGACGAGGAGGGCCGCGCGTTGTCGCAGCAGGAGCTCTCCGATCAGGTCGCCGTGCTGCTCCTGGCCGGCGGGGAGACGACGTCGTCGGCCGTGGTGTGGGCCGTCCACCTGCTGTCCACCCGGCCGGACGTCCTCGCCGCGGTGCGGGCCGAGGCGGACGCGGTGCTCGGCGGGCGAGCAGCGGGCATCGCGGATCTGCCGCGGCTGGAATTGACCGGTCGGGTGGTGAAGGAAACCCTGCGGCTTTACCCGCCGGGTTGGTTGACGCTGCGGACCGCCACCAGCAACACCACGTTGGGCGGACACCAGTTGGCGGCGGGCAGCATGGTGCTGGTCAGTCCCTACCTCCTGCACCGCCGTGAGGACTTCCACCACGATGCCGCCCTTTTCGAGCCGGACCGCTGGCTCGAGGGCCCGCCGGCCACGCGCGGCGCCTACCTGCCCTTCGGCGCGGGCGCCACCAAATGCATCGGGGAGGAGTTCGGAGAGGCGGAGGCGACCGTGATCCTGGCGTCCCTGCTCGGCAGGTGGGAGCTGACGCCGGTCGGCGGGCAGGTCACGTGTTCGGCCCGGCTCGTCCTGTCGCCGGCGTCATTTCGCGTGCGTCTCACCGCGCGCTTCCCTGCCGGCTAGAACGCGCCGCCCGCGGGCACGGCTGTGCCGGATCCGACTCCCCGGGGAGGTGCGCGTGCCGGTGGGCGAGGCAGTCCCCGGCACCCTCCCGGCCGACTGGAACGGTCCTGTGATGTGCCGAGTCCAAGAGGGGAGGCGAGAGGGGGCGTCATGTCGGGGGACGGCGGACGTGGATCATGGAAGTGGCCGGCGGTACTGACCGTGACGGCATTGGTGCTCGCGCTGGGTGTGCTGATGGTGCGGCATGTTGCTGACATCTCAAAGCAGAGGGACGCCTGCCTGTATGTGCAGGTGTGCGCCGACGGCAGTGCGTCCAAGCCGTGCACTCCTTGCCGCCACCCCTTCCACTCCAGCTCTCGCGACTCCCGTTCGGAGATCATGAGGCGGCCCATGTCGGTCATCCGTCGGACAGGATGCCGAACCCGTGACCATCGACCAGCGAGCTGCCCTTCGCGCCGTCATGAGCCACGCCGCGCTGGTCAGCCGAGAGGCCTTGGGTCGGCTCGATGTCCAACGCGATGCCGCACGCCCTGGGCGCCCAACTGCTTGACCGGGACCGGCAGGTGGTGGCGTTCTGCGGCGACGGCGGGCTGAGCATGCTGCTCGGGGATCTCATGACGCTCAGGACCTACGAACTGCCGGTGACCCTGGTGGTCTTCGACAACCGGCGGCTGGGGATGGTGAAACTCGAGCAGGAGCAGTCGGGGCTGCCGGAGTTCGGCACCGTCCTGGACAACCCGGACTTCGCGGCGGTCACCACGGCTATGGGCCTGACGGGAGTACGCGTCACGGATCCCGCGGACCTGGATGACGTCGTCCGTACCGCGCTGGCCACGCCGGGACCCGTGGTGCTGGACGTCCTCACCAACCCCGACGAGATCGCCGTACCGGCCAAGCCCACCATCGAGCAGGGCTGGGGCTTCGCCGTCGCCAAGATCAAGGAGGTCATCCGGAGCCATGGTGAGGGTTCGGGCCGCGACTGAGCCGACGTCCGGCGTTCCCGGAGGGGAAGCGCCGGCGGAGGCCGGGCCGGTCGCGCGGATGCGGCGGGTGACGAAAGTGGCGGGCACGGTGGGCACTTCGCAGTCGGCGGCGGCGAAGTCCGCGTCACCGCCCACGATGGGTACGCCGTCCAAGCCGATCTGTGGGTCATCCGCATGATCGGCTGCGACCAGTCCGGCTGTCGCTTCAGACCGCAAAGGCGTTCCGAGGCCCACGCTGGATCCTGTTGCTGTGCGCTGAGCGTCAAGTGCTGTGCGCTCACAGCCATAGGACTGGAGGCCGAGGTCGCCCATGCTTTGCAGTGATCTCGCTCGGGATCACCACGTCAGATCATGGGAGTGACGATGAAGAAGGTTGTCGCGACCGGCCTGTCGGTTGCCGCGTTCACGCTGTCCATCGGGCTCGTGGGACCCGTGAGCGTGGCGTAGGCGGTCAGCCCAGCCGCTGGCTCGTGTACCAGCTGGAAGACAGCAACACGTACGGTACGCACTGCAAGGGCTTCGCATCAGGTGACACTCAGGAAGCCTCGGCGCAGTGCAACAACGGTCAATGGGTGCACAGCAGCACGGTGTCGGCCACGAACAGCAGTTGGTCGTATGCGTACTGCGCCGGCAAGGGCGGGTACCAGCTCGGCACTGGCGCCTACGTCATTTTCGGCTGACTGGCAGGCCAGCCCTCGGACCGGCAGGACCCGCCTGGCACCGGGCCGACCCGCTCCGGAGGGTTGTAACAGGCCGACCACGTCGACGACCTTTGCGACGAACTGCGGGTCGGTGGACAGTTCGAAGGAGTCCTGCAGATGCGGCTTGAGATCGAACCGCTTCCAGATCCTGCCGATCGTCGGCTTCGACAGCCTGCGTCGGGCCGCCATCGATGCCCGACGCACGACAAGGCCGACGTCGTCGACGCCGGGGTGCCGGCAGCACCTGATTCGGGTCTGCGACGGCTGCTCGGGCACACGGGGCGCGACACCACGGCGTGCCGCGGGGGCGGGCCGGCCCCGCCTCCGCGGGCGAGCCAGGTCGAGGGACGCGATTCAGCCGGTCCGGCGTACCGTCGGGTCGGGCAGCATGACTTGCTTCGCGCCGTCGCGGCGGGCTATCCGCTTCTTGTCGGCGTCCGACCCGTACCGCTGGTCGAGTTCGCTCGACACGCGTGCCCAGTCGGCGAGGCTGTGGATCGACTGTGTCTGCTCCTGCACGTACGGGTCGTTGCGCCACTCCAGCGCCCGGCTCCACAGCACGTCGACCGGCTCGTCGAGCAGGCTGCCGACCTTCGCCTCGTACGCGCCGTGCGCGCGCAGCGAACCGTCCGGCTCGATCGTGGCGATCTCGGCGCCCCGGTCGTACAGCGGGGAGTTGGGCAGGAAGAAGCGGGCGTCGGTGACGTTGACGCGGACGCCGTTGGCGGCGCGGGCGGCGAGCCGGGACTCGGCCTCGACCAGGCCGACGAGCTCGTCGTCGGACAGCAGCTCGTGCTCGACGAACCCCGACTCCTGGGCGACACCGATCGGCATCGCCGCGCCGAACGTGATGGACTCCAGTCCGGGCAGCCGGGCCGACGCCTCGGCCACGAAATCGTCGATGCCGGGCAGGCCGCTACGGGTCACCGTGTAGTCGAGGGCGACGGTGCAGGACTCCTCGCCGCGCGCGGTGCGCTCGCGCCGGATCCGGGTCAGCCGCTCCAGCGCCCCCATCGCCCGGTCGAACGAGCCGGCCCGGCCGCGCACCATGTCGTGCACCGCGGCGTTCGATCCGTCGATGCTGACCGTCGTGGTGGCGACCAGCGACGCCAGCTTCTCGGCCGCCTCGTCGTCGAACACCCAGCCGCTGGTGAACACGGTCAGCGGAATACCGGCCGATTTGAACAGCCCGAACATTTTGTCCCACCACGGCACCAGCAGCGGTTCCCCGCCGCCGACCGACACGCGCTTCGGCCGGGCATCGATGATTGCCTGCACCACGCGACGCATTTCCGGCTCGCGCAGCATTTGAGCGGCACGCCGCCCGGACTCGGTGTAGCAGTGGATACACCGCAGCGGGCAGGCGTATGTAGGATTCCAACAGAAGCGTCCGAGCTGAGTTGATTCCGGTGCCATCATGACCATCTCCCGATATCGAGATCCCGTCGGTCCACCGTGCCGCACTTGGCGTTACGAACGCGAATGAAGAAACGCGTCGGCGCGCCGACCAAAGGTGCGTTCTCCCAGGTCATACCCGTCGTTGAGACAGTGGTACAGGCCCCCGCCGAAAGCGCGGATCACGCTTCGCAGTCACATTTTTCGGCACGCCCGTCCAGGATGCAGCGAGAACGCTTACGGCAGCGCCGGATTCCAGTACTAGCACGCCCCGACGGCCGGCGCAATGAATCTGCCGCACCGTCGCAAAGGCTTGACACTCTACCGTCGATAGGCTTAGCGTTTCGCATCGCCTTGCGGACGACGGGGAGAAATCGCGAGTGTGGTTCGGGCACCGCGGCCGTGTGCCGCGGGAAGGGGGATAACGTGCGTTCCGGGAACACAGGCCCGCTCGTCGTGGCAAATGCACTCGTCCGTTACTACGACCAGGTGCGCGACTCTTTTGCCGAAATGCAGCGCGATTCCAGCGCGGTCGCCGGACATGACGTCGGCCGGCATCTGCCCGCACCCGCCCCCGCGCTCACCGCGTACCTCGCGGCGTCCGACATCGCCGTCGCCGACCTCGGCGAGTACCACGGCCGGCGGCTGCGCCTGCTGGACCTGATGCGCAACGCGCGCACCCGGACCACGAAGACGTTCCCGTCGCTGCTGATCGTCGCCCGCGCCGCCGAGCACGTCCGGCGTACCGGGGAGCGTGTCATGATCGTGACGCCGTCGTCCGGCAACAAGGCGACGGCGCTGCGCGACGCGGTGCTGACCGCGCACCGCACCGGCCTGGCCACGCCCGACGAGCTGTCGATCATGGTGGTAGTGCCTGCGGCGTCCCGGGGCAAGATGTGGGCGTCGCCGCTGGACGAGGACGATGCGGCCCGGCAGGCCAACCCGGTCGCGGTGTACCCGGGCACCGACACCGACCGGGTCAAGGCGCTGGCCCGTTCGATGGTCGACCGGTGCGCCGCGGACCTGCACGAGAAGCACGGCGTACGGCTCTGGTACACGCTGGACCTCGCGAACTACCGGGTCGCGGACACGGTGCGCGCGCTGGTCGAGCACGACCACCTGCCGGCGGCCGAGGCACGCCTGCACGTGCACGCGGTGTCCAGCGCGTTCGGCCTGCTCGGCCACGACCTCGGGGTGCGCCGGCTGGCCGCGGCCGGCCACGCTCCGACACCTTCGCGGTACCTGCTGGTGCAGCATCTGGACACCTCGGACATGGTGCTGAGCCTGCGATTCGGGTCGACCGCGCGGGAGGCGATGCCGGCGTACCGGTTCGACGCGGCGACCGGGCACTACCGCCAGGACGACGACCCGCACTTCCCGTCCGTGACCGCCTCGGTCACGGAGAACCTGGACCCGACGTTCTATACGCGGAATCCGACCACCTCGCCGGAGATGAACGCGCTGATCGGCAAGCAGGGCGGCGACGGCATCGTCGTCTCGCGGTACGAGTGCCTCCACCGCTATCCGGCGCTGCGCGAGATGTTGGCGCCGACCGGGTACGTGCTGCCCGCCGAGCCGGCCGACTTGCGGGAGTGGTCGCTGGTGATGGCGCTGACCGGGATCCTCAACGCGATCGACCGCGACCTGGTCCGCGAGCCGGACGTCCTGGTGCACGGTTCCGGCAGCTACGGCGTCGCCGACTTCAGCCCGATTCCGGCCGAGCACGTGCAGACCGCCGCCGACGTCGACGGCCTGGCCGAGATCGTGTACGCGGCGCTGGAACGCGAGACGGTGCGGTGAGGGCCGACCTGCCCGCCATACGTGGACCACTGGGCTGGATGAATGTCGGAACGCTCGTGCTCGCGGTCGGTTCCGGCGGCTGGATGACCTGTTGGGCGGTGTACTTCACCCGGTCGGTCGGGCTGTCGCCGACGGTGTTCGCGTCAGGGGTGACGGCCGGCGGGCTGGGCAGCGTACTGCTCGGCATTCCGGTGGGGCACTGGGCCGCCCGGTTCGGCGTCCGGGAGGCGCTGGTCTGTCTCGACCTGGCGCAGGGCCTCGCCGTACTCGGGTACGCGCTGGTGCGCACATGGTGGAGCTTCCTGCTCGTCACCTGCGTGGTGGCGCTGGCCCAGCGGTCCGCCCCGGGCGTACGGATTGCGGTGCTGACCGCGTTGGCGGACAGGGGAAAGCCGCTCGACGCGATCTCCTCCGGCCAGGTCGTCGCACACGCCGGGTTCCTCGCCGGATCCGGGCTGGGGGCGATCGCGCTCGCCGCGCACAGCCGTGCCGCCTACCTCGCGGTCCTCGGCCTGTACGCCGCGGGCTGCGTCGGCTCCGGGCTGGCCACGCTGCGGATCCCGCACCTCACGTCGCTCACCGACCTCGGCGTGCGGCGCCGCAGCCTGGTGCTGCGGGACCGGCAGTTCCTCGCCGTCGCCGCGTTGTGCGGGGTGCTCGCGCTGGTGTGGGGTGTCGCCGACGTCGGCGTACCGCTGTGGGTCACGACGCACACCTCCGCCCCACCCACCGTGCTCGGCGCGCTCGTAGCCGTCAACGCGGCGGCGATCCTGCTGTGCCAGAAGCGGGTGGCGCGAGCCGCCACCAGCGTCGCCCGGTCCACCCGGCTCACCGCGGTGAGCGCCGCGGCGCTCGCGGCGTCCTGCGCGCTGTTCGCGGCGACCCAAGGCGGCTCCGGCGCACCCGTGGTGGTCCTGCTGCTCGTCGCGTGCGTCGTGCAGGTGGCCGGCGAACTGTTGTTCACCGCGGGCGGCTGGGGCGTCTCGACCGGCCTGACGCCGCAGGACGCGCACGCCGAGTACCAGTCGGTGTTCACGGCGGGGTCCGCGGCGGCGGTGATGCTCGCGCCGGCGCTGCTCGTGCTCCTGCTGGTCGACTGGGGCGTGGCCGGGTGGTTCGCGCTGGGGTTCGTGTTCCTGGCCGCCGGATTGCCGACACCGGCGGTCGGCCGGTGGGCACTGCGTACGCCGGGGCGGCCCGAGCCGCCCGTGACGGTCTCGTGAGGACGGTGACAGTGTGCTGAACGCGGCGCGGCTGCAACTGCGGTACCAGTGGGCGTCCGGCACGGACCGTCGGGTCGTCGCCGCGCACTCGTGGCTCGCCAGCCACGTACGTCCCTGGGTGGCCGTCACGTCGACAGCGCGGCCCGGTACCCCGACCATCGCTTACGCGGGCGTACCGGACGGTGTCGTGAAGATCCACCAACTGCTGGAGCAGCGACGGGAGGCGCTCGGCGGCACCACCACCGACCGGATCACCGAACGCGCCGACCGGGCCGCCGTGCTGCGCGGCCGGCTACCGCGACCCGCCGACCTCGTCGCGGTCGGCTGCTCCGCGGCGCAGGCGGCGGCGCTGCCCGCGCGGTCCGCGCTGGTGTTGCCGTTTCGTCTGCACCTGCTCGCCTACCTGGGCGGCGGCCTGGATCGGTGGCTGGGTACCGTCTCCGACGCGGAACGCCGCTGGGTGCGGTCGGCGCGGCGGCGGGCGCGCTGGGGGCTGGAGATCGCCGCCGACAGAGCGTCGTTCGAGCACTTCTACCACCGGATGTACCTGCCGACGATGCGCGGGCGACACGGTGACCGGGCCCGTTGCGAGTCGGTGGACCTGGCCCGGGAGGCGTTGTTCGGGCACGGCTTCCTGGCGTTCCTGACCCGTGACGGCGAACGTGTCGCCGGCTCGCTGGACCGGTGGGACGCCCGGCGCGGCCGGCTGTCGCTGCGCCTGTTCGGCGTGCTGGACGGCAGCGACGAGCACTACCGGGACGGGACGTCGCGGGTGCTGGACTTCCTGCTGCTGGAGTGGGCGCACGGCTTCGGTGCGCGGACCGTCGACTTCGGCGGCATCGAGCCGTTCCTCAGCCAGGGCATCTTCCAGCGGAAACGAAAGCTCGCGTCGCGCGCCGTACTCGGGCCGACCCACCTGGGCGCGCAACGGCTGTGGTGGCACGCGCGCCGCGACACCCCCGCGGTGCGGGACTTTCTCGTCGCGAACCCGGTCGTGGAGATCGTCGGTCGGGACCGCTTGCGCGCCGTGTACTTCCACGACGAGACGCGTCCGCCCCGGCTCGACCTGGCCCGTACGCACGAGGGCATCGACGAGATCCGGTGGCTCGCCCTGGACGAGTTCTTCGCGCACTGACCGCCGCCACGACACAAGTCCCCTCGCGCACCCGGAGGTTGGCCGATGACCGCGACACGCACGGCACGATGGTTCGACCGCTACCGGGAGCCACCGCAGACCGGCATTGCGCCGGGGCGGATCGCCGAGCTCGTCGTGGAGGAGACGCGCGGGATGCGTCCGCTGCCGGCGTACCCGGTGGCGTTGCAGCCGTTGCTGCTGCCGTTGGCGGAGTTCCGCGAGCTGCTGCGCGCGGCGACCGACCTGCTCGCGCTGATCCGGCGGGCGGTGCTGCACGCAGCGCCGGACCGGGCCGGGCGGATCGCCGCGTTCGGCATCGACCCGGCGGACACGCCGCTGTTCACCGCGGACGAGGACTTCGAGCTGCGGCACTGCGCCGACATGGGCCGGGCAGACGTGGTCATCGGGCCGGACGGACCGAGGTTCGTGGAGTTCAACGTGTCCGGCGCGTTCGGCGGCATGCCGGACTGCCACGCGCATCAGCAGGCGTGGCGCCGGATCACCACGCTGGCCGGCCGCCCCGCGTACCTCGGGGTGGACCCGTGGGCGCCCCTGGCGGCGCTGGTCGAACGCACCTGCGCCGAGTTCGGCGTACCGCCGGGAATCGTGGTCGTCGACGACGTCGGAGACGGCACGGTGCTCGCCACCGACCGCAGCGTGCAGATGTTGCTGGACGGACTGCGGACCCACGGGATCGAGGCGACGCACGTCCAGGTTGCCGACCTGCTCGACACCCTCGGCCACCCCGGTACGCTCCGGTACCCGGTGGGGCTGTGCGGTTTCGACCTGGACGACATGCGTGCGGTCGGACACGACGTCAGGCCGGCGCGGCGGGCACTGGACGCCGGGTTCCGCATGATCCCGTCGCAGACGTCCTGGCTGTTGCACACGAAGAAGGTGCTTGCTCGCCTGTCGGAGGGCGCGCCGTGGATGGACGCCGCCGACCGCGACCTCGTCGCGCGGTACGTCCCGTGGAGCCGTGTCGTCGGCGACCGCCCGGTCACCTGGCGTGGCCGGCGGTACGAACTGCCCCGGCTGCTGATCGAGCACCGCGAGTCGTTCGTCCTCAAGGGAGCGACCGGGTGTTCGGCGCAGGAGGTGACGTTCGGCTTGTGGACCAAGCCGGCCGACTGGGCCCGCCTGGTCGACGAAGGGGCACGCACCGGCTATCCGGTCGCGCAGGAGGTCGTGCGGTCCGCGCCGTACCCGGTGGACGTGCTCGCCGAATCCGGCGAGATCACCCGGGTCGCGGCGAACGCGGTGGTCAGCCCGTTCGTGCTCGGCGGGGTCGGTGCCGGCTGCACCGCGCGGTTCGACTGGGCCGAGCGGCCCGGCGTCGTGCTGTGCGCCAACGGCGCCGTCGAGACCTGCCTGCTGGCCGAGCTGTGATCGGACCACGGGCGTGCCCGGCTGCCGGAACCGGTCCGCGGCGTGGCCGAACGAGGGACGCCGCGAGGGTCGGGACGTGTCAACGGCGGGACGCAGACGCGAGCGAAGGGGCTGTGGCATGTGCGGCATGATCGGCTGGCTCGACTTCACCCGGGACATGCGCCGGGAACGCGACGTGGTCGACGCGATGGTGGACGCGATGCGCGACCGGGGGCCGGACGGCACAGGCACCTGGTTCGGGCCGCACGTGGCGATCGGGCAGCGCCGGCTCGCGGTCATCGACATCGAGGGCGGTGACCAGCCGATGGTCGCGGCCGTCGGGCCGCACGACCTGCCGGTGGCGCTGGTACACACCGGCGAGATCTACAACTTCCGCGAGCTGCGCCGGGAACTGGCCGGGCGCGGCCACCGGTTCGACACCGCCTCCGACACCGAAGTGGTGCTGCGCGCGTACCTGGAGTGGGGCGTGGGGTGCGTCGAACGCCTGGACGGCATGTTCGCCTTCGCCGTCTGGGACGGCGTCCGCGAGGAACTGGTGCTGGCGCGCGACCGGCTGGGCGTCAAGCCGCTCTACTACCATCCGCTGCCGGCGGGAGTGCTGTTCGCCTCGGAACCGAAGGGGCTGCTGGCGAACCCGCTGTTCCGCCCGGAGGTGTCCGAGCACGCACTGCCGATTCTGTTCAACGCGCGGCTGACGCTGCCCGGCGAGACGCCTCTGCGCGACCTGTACGAGGTGAAGCCCGGCCATGTGGTCCGGGTCGACCGCGCCGGCCGCCACGAGCACCCGTACTGGCGCCTGGTGAGCTGGGAGCACACCGACGACCTGGCGCGGACCGTCCGCACCGTACGCCGGCTGCTCACCGAGGCGGTCGACCGGCAGCTCGTCGCCGACGTCCCGCTCGGCACGATGCTGTCCGGCGGGCTCGACTCGACGGTGCTCACCGCCCTCGCGGCACGCAGCGACCAGCGCTGCGGTGACGGCCCGATGCGCAGCTTCACGGTCGGCTTCGCGGGCGACGAGCAGGACTTCCGGCCGACCGCCCTGCGCCCCGCCCTCGACGGCCCGTTCGCGTTGCTCGCAGCCAAGCAGATCGGCACCGCGCACCGCGACGTGACGCTGGACCCGCGCGACGTGCCCGGCGGGGTGGGACCGGTGCTGCACGCCCGGGACCTGCCGACCCTCGGCCAGTTCGACGGCTCCAACTACCTGCTTGCGAAGGCGATGCGGGAGGACGTCACGGTGGTGCTGTCCGGGCAGGCTGCCGACGAGGTGTTCGGCGGATACCCGTGGTTCCACCGCAAGGAGACGGTGTGGGGCGACACATTCCCGTGGTTGGGCAACGCGCCGCGGCTCACCGACTGCCTCGCCCCCGACGTGCGCAGCCGCATCCGGCCCGAGGAAGCCGAGCGCGACCGGTACCAGACCCTGCGCGCCCGGGTACCGCGGCTGCCCGGCGAGACCGGCCTCGACGCCCGGATGCGCGAGGTGCTGTACTTCAGCCTCACCGGGCCGCTGGCATACCTGCTGGACGCCGAGGACCGGATCGGCATGTCGGTGGGCCTGGAGATGCGCGTGCCGTTCTGCGACCACCGCCTCATCGAGTACGTGTGGAACGTGCCGTGGTCGATGAAGGTGGCCGACGGTCGGGAGAAGAGCCTGCTGCGGATGGCCACCGAGGACCTGGTGCCGCCGGAGATCCAGTGGCGGGCCAAGTCCGGCTACCCGGCGATGCACGACCCGGCCCACGACGCCGAGATGCGCCGCGTCGCCGTCGCCGTCGCCGACGACGACACGTCGCCGCTCGCCGGACTGCTCGACGCCGACCGGGTGCGCGCCGTCGCCGAAGGCACCGACAACACGATGACGCACGTCAGCGGCGCGCACTTTCTCGTACCGCTGGTCGAGGTGGACCGGTGGCTGCGCGCGTACGGGTTGAGTGTCCGATCGTGACCGTGCGGCTCGGCGTGCTGGTGCTGCCGGAGCGTCCCGGGCCGGACGGCGTGCGGGTCTGGCGGCACGTGGAGGATCTCGGCGTACGCCACGCCTGGACGTACGACCACCTGCGCTGGGGCTCGCTGCCGGACCATCCGTGGTTCGACGCGATGACCACGCTCGCCGCGGCCGCCGCCGTCACCGACCGGATCGAACTGGGCACGCTCGTCGCCTCGCCCAACATCCGGCACCCGGTGAGCACGGCGGCGCAGGCGATGACGCTCGACCAGCTCAGCGGTGGCCGGTTCGTCCTCGGCATCGGCAGCGGCGCCGACGGCCCGGACGCCACGCTGCTCGGCGGCCCGCGGCTCGCCCCGCGGCAGCGGGCCGACCGGTTCGCCGAGTTCGTGACGCTCGCCGACGCCACGCTGCGCGGCCGGCCCGTCACCACCCAAGGGCGGTACTACGCGGCCGACGGCGTACACCTGGTTCCCGGATGTGTGCGCGCGCCGCGCGTACCGTTCGCCATCGCCGCCACCGGCCGGCGCGGCATGCGGCTCGCCGCCGAGTACGGGGAGTTCTGGGTGACGATCGGCGCACCCGGCGTGGCCACCGTCGATGAGGCGTTCCGCGCGCTGGCCGACCAGCTCGCCCGGCTCGACGCGGCCTGCACCGAGGTCGGCCGGCCCCGTGCGAGCCTGCGTACCCTGGTCAACCTGAGCCGGATCGTGCCCGACCCGTACACGACGCCCTGCCGACTCCGCGAGTTGCTCGCCCGGTGTGGCGACCTCGGGTTCACCGACGCGGTCGTCGCGTACCCGCGCCCCGCCGGTGTCTTCGCCGGCGACCTGGCCGCCTTCGAGCGCGCCCTCGCCACCACCGCCGGCTGACTCCTGGAGGAGCGGGCCGCGGTGATCGTGTCAGCGCCGCGTCCGGGGCGTCCCGTCGAGTAGGGTTCCCGAGCTGTCGGTGACCAGCAGGCCGGTGGGGTTCACGGGCGGCCTTCGTACACCGAGTCCGTGGTGTACCGCCAGCACGGATGCAGGCCCGCCGCAGGCTGCGGCTGCGTGGCGGCACGTGCCACCAGGCGCGGACCGACTGGCCGGACAGGGGGGTCACGGTTACGGCGGGCACCCCGGTCCCCGTCATCTGCATGGGCACCCGCGTCCAGACGGTGCGGTGCCCCCGGTGCTGGCCTCCAGGTACACGAAGTCCGTGGACTCGGTTTTGACGAAGGCGGTGAAGTTCACGGGTGTTGCGGGTCGGGTGCACCCGGTTCGTCGATGGAAGTACTCATTTGCCAAATAGGGATCACCGCCACGCCACTGCCGCAGCCCAGATATTGGGTGTGCCAGAGCGACGGCGCCGCACTACGAGTGCCGTGCGATGGCCCGGTCACCGGCAGGTGCGGCTCAAACCGCACCCACTCGGCATTCGTCAGACCACCCCGCTCGCCAAGCAAGACAGCGAGCCCACGGCTCGACAGTCATAAGATCCGCCGTGCAGGCCCTGGTCGATGGGAGTTCGTGCCAGTAAAGTGCCGGAATTCCAGAGATCGCTCAAGGAGCCCCTTGTGTCGTGGACGGTGCCGGAACAGATCAAGCTCACGATGACGCACCACCTGGAGTCCAAGAGTGAACCTGGACTCAGACGCAGCCGTTTGAAGGAGACGACATGCGTCGTCCCGCGCCCTGATTCCGGCGAGACGCGGATCGCCGTGACCTGTGGCCACTGTGGCCGCGACGGCGTCTTTGTCATCCAGGACCGTGCGACGACCCGGCGAATGCGGCGTTGGCCCGTCGTCCGGTCCCTCGTCGTCTCGGCCGTTCTGCTCGCAGTGGTGGTGGGCGTCTATGTTGCAGGATTCGGCGGCGGCAGTGTCCTGTTCGAGGTTCTGGCCATACCGGCGACCATCATTTTCGGCCCGGTCCTCGTCTTTCTCATGGTCGATCCCAGCTCGAACATCGGGGTCAAAGCGCCCGAGCACATCTTCTTCAAGGGCGACACCGTCCGTGAAGGACTCAGCTTGGCCACCCGCAACTCCCACAAGGGCGAGGGCCTCGCGTGTATGGGCCGCGCCGAGCCCGCTTCCTGAGTGACCTCGTGGGCCGCTGGAACAGGCCCCTTCGGGCAGCATCTGCCACGCAGAACCGAAGCCCACGACCAACAAGGTCACGATGGCGAGCCCCTCCGTGTGGCCGTACCTGAGCGCCTCATTTGTAGGCGGTGGGGCGGGATATGCCCATCTCGGCGGCCACGTTGGCCACGGGGCGGCCGGCATTGACTCGCTGGACCAGCAGCCGCCTGCCATGAACGGTCAGCCGGGCATTACGGTGGGACACGAAGACCTCCGTGCGGTGAAGACTCGACACCTCCACCACACCGGAGGTCTTCGCCATGATCAAGACC
>Ga0131853_10009863_pt1 | contig 17478 bp, 16 predicted proteins | sample TergutLab28metaG_FD_92764 | JGI IMG/M metagenome (GOLD analysis project Ga0131853, IMG submission 92764) | Labiotermes labralis P1 segment gut microbial communities from Petit-Saut dam, French Guiana - Lab288 P1 (version 2) (version 2) | ecosystem: Host-associated > Arthropoda: Insects >... | reverse complement strand
TGTCAATGAAAAAACCATTGATGGTGTGCGCAAGGTTTGCCTTGAAAACAATATCAGCCACTTTGTAGATATATACACACCTGCTGTTTTGCTTGAAAGGGGAGTTTTGGATGGATAATCTCAGAAACCAGCGCTTCGGCGTCGAAGAAATTCGCCGAATTCGTGAAGAAGATGATCTCCGGTATCAGAGTATGAGCCCCGAAGAAATCTCGAGAGATATAGGCAAGAGGGCAAGAGAGGCCCGCGAGCTTATGGAAAAAGTGTTGCGTGAAAGAGCATCGCGGCGAGGAGCATAGCCTATTTCCTTTGCTTGTGATTACGGTGAGTTCCTAGTCTAACAACAAAATAATATCAAATCATGTAGCTGGAATGTAACACACATTCCAGCTACATCTATTTTTCTGCTAGGAGTGATACCCATTGAAATACGAATCTAATGACATAAAAATACGACTTCCGGATAGAAAGGACGCAAACCAAAAGTGCCTTGACGCCCTAGCGGTAGATGAAGGCAGCATGCCCCCTGCCGAGATATTTCACAGCTACACCGGAATCGGCGGCCTGCATGGGCTGGACTATGTCGATTACGGCAACTACCACGACTTTTCCGAAGCAAAGAAGGAAATCGAGCAGGGGCAGTTTTTTACACCCGACGCTCTATGCAAGTGGGTAGTTGACTGTGTTCGCCCGGATAATCGGCATAGGGTTGCTGACCTCACCTGCGGCAAGGGTTCCTTTTTCAACTACCTGCCAAACGAAGAAAAGATATACGGCTGTGAGATTGAACCCGACAGCTTTGCCATTGCTAAACACCTGTTTGATAAGGCAAACCTGACATTGGGGGATGTCCGCACGTATGACCCTAGGATGTTTTTTCACGTTGTCATCGGCAATCCTCCATATAATCTAAATTGGACGTATGACGGTAAGAGAATGAACAGCCAGGTCGCATATATCTTAAAAAGCAGCGGAGCTCTTGTACCCTGCCGGCCTACTTGCTATTATTGTGCCAGACACATTTTTGGGGGATAGTACGCGGAAGATTGATAAAGATCACATTTATAAAGAGTTCAATCATGTTGTTCAGGTATCCCTCGATCCAAACACCTTTTCCGCTCTTGGCGTCAGGAATTTCCCAACAAAGCTGCTAATTCTGCAACGCAAAGCAAACGCGGTAGCAGATATCGGCTACGATCCTACGTTGATTGACGAAAAGGACAGCAACAGCGTCTATTTGTGGTACGTACGGCCTATATTGGACGCCGCAAGAAAGCTTGCGCCGGAGATCCAGCTCCAAATCAACCGGGAAGCAAGAGCAAACGATGAAACCAAAAGAAAAGAGAAGGCGTTGCTCTTCCAGATCAAGAAACATCCCCGGACCAGATCCAGATATTTGGAGTGCAAAAATCTACTGTATCAATACTACACACAAAAGCGGCCTGCGAAGATGACAGAAAAAGAATGGGATGCGGTACGTCTTCGTTATAAGCCCATCATGGATACAATCAGGGGGATTCTACGTATGCAGAACAAGGTGGAAGTAGATAAGATTGAGCTTGTTAAAAGCAATAGTCGTATCTACTACAAGGCTTACTCTGCCAAAATGCAGCCGGAGGCTGACGCACTCAACGCTGGGATGAGAATGCAGCGCATTACGCAGATTGTACCTTTTGGCTGGCCTGACGATTTGAGTAAGTGCGGCCCTTATGAAAAGCTGATGCGCAGAAAACAAAAAGCGTACGAGGGGTGTTTTTCTCAATGTCCGTTTTATAGGGTTCTGTGCATAAATGGAGGGTCATTATTAAGATGTCCCTATTTTGAGAAAATAATAAAATCAAGCAAAGCGAATGTATATGCAATAATCTCTTGATTTTATACACAAATAGCTTTATAATGGTTTTGTGATGAAATCTGGCAGAAATTTACTTGGGTGTAAATACTGTTTTTATCCTTTGGGCACCAAAATGTTCTGAGAAATGCAAAATAGATAGCTTGTGAGTGAAGATTTGCTTTGGTCGGATTATGGAAAAGGGGATTAAATGGGGTCTACAGGGATTCCGAGAGAATAGGCGGGACATTCGGTGTCGCACTGTAAATCTGTTGGCAACGCCTTCGATGGTTCGAATCCATCATCTCCCACCAACCTATGAACGTAGTCGAACCCTCGCAGACGATGTAAAACTCGTCGGCGAGGGTTTTGGCTATGTTGTGCGGATAGGCACAGACACCGATTGGGTGGCGGTTTCGGCAGCGTCTATGCACAATTTGGCGCTTAGAGAGGTGACGGCAGCCTGTGGGCGTGGGGATGGAATGAGAACGGCCAGCTTGGCGATGGCACATTTACTTTTACAGACAGAAACATTCCCATCCGCATAGGAACCGACAACGATTGGCGCACAATTATGGCAGCTGCTCTGATATGTCAGCAGCGATTAAAAATGATGGTAGCCTGTGGAAGTGGAGGTATAACAGCTCTCGGGGAGCAAACGACACCATTACTGTATACCCTACTAGGGTGGGAACCGATAATGATTGGATTTCGGTTTCACTTGGCGACCATCACTTGATGGCCTTGGCAGCAGATGGTAACTTGTGGGCTTGGGGGCTCGACCAACTCGGTCAGCAAGCCATAGGCACATACGCAGGTAATTATCATCCTGTTCGTGTAGAAGTGCCAAGTGCTCACCTCACACCCACTCTATACACAGTCGTTGTCAACGACAGCTTGTGGAACATAGCACTGAGCATAACAGGCTGCGGCAACCGCTGGCCGGAACTGTACAGGCTAAATCAGTCTTATATTAATTCGCGGGGTAATGCAGACCTTATCTTCCCGGGGCAACAGCTTAAGGTTTGGTTTGTCTATAGCTTATTGCGAATTAGTATCAGTCCTGATTTTCGTCAATTAAAATGATTCCATGTAAAGTTTTTCCACAACGGCGCGGTTGCTTGGTGTGGGGGCGCTATCGAGCAGCATTTGCAGCCCCGGGGTGTCAAACACGAGGTCAGTCAGTCGGGGAACATCCGCTTTGGTAAAGCCGATGTCGCCCATCCTCTCGGTTATGCCCAGCGTCTTTAGCCAGGCGCGTATACCGTCCGCTGCTTTTTTGGCCTCGCACGGCTCACCGGTCAGACCTGGAACTATCGGGCGCAGCACCTCGGCCAGAATCAGGCTGCGCGCTGGAAAGACTTCTTCCAGCACGCGCGGCAGCAGTACAGACAGAATCAGCCCATGCGCCAGCCCGGTGTTAATCGCGACAATTGGGTGGTCGAGCGCGTGAGAAAAGTGCAGCATACCGTTATCAAAGCCGATACCCGCAGCCATTGCCGCGTATGCAAGGAAGTACCTCGCAGTAAGGTCACTAGGGTCAGATATCGCAAGCGGCAGGTACTTGGCGATAAGCGCGATGAGCTCCCTGCCCTGCGAAATGGTCAGCGGATTGTTCAGTGTAGAGCTGCACGACTCAATCACATGCGTGAGTGCGTCGATGCTTGAGTAGCGAGTGTGCATATCGCTCAGGCTGGTCATCAGCGCGGGGTCGTTAATCGAATACCACGGGTAGATATGGTCGGACGCAATAGCCATCTTGTACTGCTTTTCGGGGATGCTCAGCACAGCGAAGCGGTTGACCTCGCTGCCCGTGCCGTGGGTTAAGTTGATGGCAATTACCGGGACCGCGCTTGTAATCGACAACTTCTTCTCAAACAGTTCGCGGCAGGTCACGCCCGGCTGCTGCATGAGCACGGCGACGCTCTTGGCCGCGTCAATCGGGCTGCCACCGCCAATGGCGATAACCGCACCGCAACCCGACTCCCGGGCCAGCTTGGCTGCCTCGTCCACCTGATGAGTTTTTGGGTTTGCCGACACCTTGTTGTAGAGAACGCAACCAATACCACGCTTTTCCAGAGCACAGGTCACATGCGCCCACGCGCCCGACTTCTCGTATGAAGCGCCCCCGGTAATGGCAATCACACTGCGAATGCCGCGAGAGACCATCTGCTCGGCGATATAATTCATCTTTTCGATCGCACCCACGCCGAAGAACACCTTGCTTCCGCAAATAATCGTGCTGACGTTGTTAATGTCAATACCCGCTTCCCACGACATGTTGTCGCCTCCTCAAATGATATTAATTGATTGTCATTAGCCTACCAATTCTCTTCGATTGGCTGACCGGCCAGCAGGTTTTCTATACCCTCGCCTACACGCTGGACGAACATATCGCGCATAGCAAACTCGCCGGCGCCGTTGACAAATACATTTACCCGGCGCGCTCCGCCGGAGTGCAGAGCCAAAACGTCTGGCGGTTTATTCGGGCTTAGGTACTCGTAAGTAATGGTCAGCAGTGGCTGCTCGCTGTCGGGCGGGGAAAGTGCACCGAGGTATGCGCCATCGTGCGCGGCACTGGTGATTAGGCGGAAAAACGCGTGGAACAGGTTCATGTCCAGCGGCTGACCGCCGTAGTAAACCACGGGGTTACGCGGATCCGAAACATCGATGTCCAGCCGGTAACTGCGCTCAGGCAGCGCGATCGTGACTGATGCCAAGTCCATGAGCAGCGGGGTTAAGAACCAGCGCAGTAGCAGTAGCTCATACTCGATGTCGAAGAATGGCTCACGCTCGATGAGGTAGACCGCACCGCTGCCCAGCAGGGTGGCGTAAAACCTCCCGCCCTGCGCGGGAATAAACCGCAGCTGCACATGCTCAAGTTGTGCGCTCATGCCGTTTATCATGTCGTAGTCAATCGCAAGGTAAGGGTCATCGAACCCCAACGCGGCGATTTCCGCCTCGCTAAGGCCGAACTTCACGATTTCCAAAGCTGGGATGTCGAACAGTGCGCCGAGGATGTGCAGCCCGTAGGCCTGGTCGAGCTGGTAGGTCGACGCGCCGCGCACAATGTGAGTGGGCGCGCCGAAGGACAGCGCAGCAAGCGCGATTTCCTCGTGAGCCTGCGCGGTGGCGTATATGGCGATTGGCCTCTCAAGGCCCCGGCCCGAGAAAGTGATGTCACGAATAGCCGAAAGCGGGCTGGTGACCCTCAGCGGCGGGGTGACGTAGAGTGAGATAATCTGCGTGGCCGGGCGCAGGAACTGCCCTGCGATTCCCTGCGGGATGATGTAAACGTCATCGTACCCCTCAATAGTGGCGAAGTAATGACCTGAAACGCGCTCAACGCCCCCGATGTTCATTCGCAGCAAGCCTCCGTCAAAGAACTCGACTTCGACACTCGCGGCGGGCGGGTAGAGTCCGAAGTCGCTCAAGTCGGCTTCTGTAGCAGGTATGCGGCGGATCGCCGCCACTTGCGCGCTGTTCTGCATAAACTGCATAAACTTATCAAAATCGACGATATGCGGCGGGATTTCGTCAACGACGTAACCGCCGTCCTGGGCGTCAAAGTAAAAGCTGAAAGTGCCGCCGGCGTTGGTAACAGTGACCGACTGTATGGCTTCAGGCGGGCGGTCGGAGAAAATCACACCGTCGAACGCCACATGCGAGGGCGAGAGCAGCAGCATAACATACACTACTGTAAGCACCGCCACCGCGCACCCCCCAGCCACTGCGCAGCGTATGAGTGAGCGCATTATTTGTACCTCCTGTATAGCCAGACGCCGATGCCCGCCGCGAAAATCAGAAGCGGCAGCACACCGGTTAGTACCACGCTCAAACGCATGGCTTGCGCGCTGGTTATACCCAGTGTCCTGCCCGCGAGCGATGTTGGGCGAATGCTTACAAGGTCCTCGCGCCCGGTAAGGTCGCCCAGCAAGCCCAGCAGGTACTCGGCGTTGGACACGGATGTATTTTGCAGCGCGATTGGGTCGAAGATGCCGGTGGACGCCGACACTACGATATACGAGCGTAGGTGCTCGCCGTCCGGGGCAAGGACGTTAACGCTGGACGCCACCAAAGCGGGCAGCGGGCCACGCCGGGTAGCGTCGCTCGCGGTGAAGTCTTCGGGAGCATCTGCCGGGCGGACACCCGAGGTTTCGCTAAATTCCAGCAATGTTTGCACATGGTAGCCGTCTCGTGCGGTGAAGATTAGTTCCATCGGTCGGGCAAGCGGCATCAGGAACGGCATAGAAGGGTCGCGAAGCAACAAAGCGTAGCGTTCGTCAACGTAACGAGCAGTGGGGTAGAAAGGCTGGAAGCTGTAGGTACGCTCGGGGCTTGTCTCGAACACCATGCCGTCGTCAAAGCGTATACCCCACTCAGCGAGAAACATGTCAAGATTGGGCAGCGCGCCCTGCGCCACCCCGGCAGTGTAAATCAGTATCTTGCCGTACTGGCCGTCGTTGTACAAGAAGGCCTCCAACCGCCGCACAATATCCTCCGAAAGGTCGATAGTCGGCGAAAGGAGCAGCAGCACATCGAAATCGCTGAACACAGCGGTCGTTATGTTCACAGTCTGCACTATGTAATTGTTGTTTAGCAGCATCTGCGGGAACGCGTCACCGTCAGCAGCACCATTGCCGGACAATAGCGCTACCATGATTCTCTCTTCACTGACAACGCTTAATATGGCAGAGGTCAGCGCTTCTTCCGCACGACTGGCCACAACGCTGACATTGCCGTCCGGCAATTGGGTAAAGTAAAAGAGGTTGGCTGCGCGCAAGTGTTCGACTCGCTCGCCGCTTTGCACAACCAAATCGCCGTGAGAAAGCGCAAGCTCGGGAAAACGCACCGCAAACAGGGGGTTGGCTGCGTAGTCGACGTATTCCAGCGTAACGAAGTTCGAAAAGCGAGGATACTGGTCGATTATCCGCTGCGCTTGCGCAAGGTAAGGCGAACCCCCGAACCCGCCAATGTCTGATAGCACAAAGATTTCTATAGGCGCGTCTAGTGCCGCGAGCAGTGCGCGAGTGTCCTCGCCGACCTCAAATACTGCGCCGTATGTGAGGTCAACCTGCAAGTGAAAACGCTCACCAAGCTGCACCGCAATGCCGTTCACCAGGAATACCGCGGCAAACAAAAGCAGCACAATGACCGCAAACAGCATATTGATTTTCATCGAATTTTTCAAACATCCACCTCAATCAAGACCATCTACGCCGCTCAAGCACAATCACAGTAAGCAACACGAAGCAGCCAGCTATGCTTGCGAAGAACACAACATCAGCAAGGCCAATCACGCCGACTGTGAAGCCGCTGTACCGGCTGTTGAAGGACATATGTATGAGCACAGTGCGCAGCAAGCTATTGGTGAGCACAACGTGTAGTGCGTCCATTGCCACAAGCAGTAAGCTTGCGCCGAAACCGCCCACCGCCGCTATTACCTGGCTTTCGGTTAGCGAAGAAATGAACAGGCAAACGGCTATCAGCGCCATGCCCAACAAAATCAACCCGGTAAAGTTGCCTAGCACAACCGGCCAATCGGGCTGCGAGTAAACTTGCAGAACCACCGCCATAACCAGCGTACCTGAGACAGACACCGCGTAAACGCACAGAGCGGCCAAGTATTTGCTCAGCACTATCCCAAATCGGGAAACCGGCGAAGTCAGCAGAGTTTGGTCGGTCTTAACCCGCCGCTCTTCGCTGAGCAGGCGCATTGTCAACACCGGCACGAGAAATAAGACGACCGAAAACAACATTGAGAACAAGCCAGAAGTGTTGGTTGTGTTCCCGAAAATATTGAAAGTTAAGAAGTAGTACCCGGTGAAGAAAAACATGGCGGCCACTATGACATACCCCAGCGGGGTGCGAAAGTAAGCCATAAATTCCCGCTTAAATACCGCGCTCACATGCTCGCCTCCTCACTTCTCGTAAGTCGCAAGAATACATCCTCAAGGGACGCCCATGCGTTGCCGGTCCCAAGCAGTGGCATATTCGCCTGGGCAAGCGCGTAGAATACAGCTTCGCGCAGATCGCAGTTCGCCCCAGCGAACACTGCAAAATCATACGCGCCCGGCTCGCCTGGCGCAAGCTGTTCCACCCGCTGCACACCCTGTACCGCACACAGTGTCAAGCGCACCTGCTCCGGTTCGCCTTTTATGCGCAACCTTAGCCCGCCGGTAGCGGCGCCTTCGATCAACCTCTGCGGCGTATCATCGGCAATCAGCTTGCCCTCATTGAGAACTATCACCCTATCGCACACTGTCTGAATTTCCGAGAGTATGTGCGAAGAAACGATGACCGTGCTTTGCTGCCCGTGCGATTTTATCATCCCTCGCATATCGATAATTTGCGAGGGGTCAAGCCCAGCGGTCGGCTCGTCTAGTATGATGACTTTTGGCTGCCCGATGAGAGCGGCCGCGAACCCCACCCGCTGTCGGTAGCCTTTGGAGAGATTGCGCACCATACGCCGCCGCACGTCCGAAATGCCGACCTTCGCGCAGATGTCGTCAATCTCCGCGGCGCGCTCTTTCTTGTCTTTGTATACCCCGCGCAACCCGCATATGAAGCTAAGGTGCTCGTCCACGCGCATCTCGGGGTAAAATGCCGGTTGTTCTGGCAGATAGCCAATCATGCGCTTGGCCTTTGCGCCTTCGGAAGTTATATCAAAACCGCCTATCAAAACCGCGCCCGAGCTGGCGCTAATGTAGCCGGTTAGAATATTCATAGTTGTAGATTTTCCCGCGCCGTTAAGGCCAAGCAGCCCCACGACTTGCCCAGCCTCGACTGAAAAGTTTATGTCGTCAAGCGCCTTTTTTTCGCCGTAGCGCTTGGTTAGGTTTCTAATCTCAATCAACTGCGGTTCCCCCATCATCAGCAAAAACTGCCACTCGCCCCGCGCGTACCTGCAGCGCGGGGCGGAGACAACTCTAAATTATGCAGTTTAGTAGAAGAAGTGGTTGCCCGCATCTTCAAAAGTCCACCAATGTGTAGGAACATCGCTGCCCAGGCGGCGAGCTTCGTCTTCCCATTCAAAGATAGTTCTGCCGTCCCAGCTGTCATCGTAAGTCATCCAGATGCTGTTGGGTAGAAGAAGGGCGATAACATCATCCCATATGTCGGACCAGTAGGGCAGGTCGGCACGCAGTTCGCGCCCCAGCATTTGGTTTAGACCGATATTCAGCGCAGTGCCGCCAACACCCGGCGAGTTTGAGAGCATCATAAAGTCGATAACGCGCTCGTCACGGTTGAGCTCAATCATTTGCAGCATAAAGTTGCCGCCGTCGTGGTAGCCGATAAAGCGGGGCAGCGGCGTACCAGTGATTTCAAACGCGTCAATCAGGGCGTTCGCGTTTTGGGAAACCAGAATGCCGTCAAAATCAACACCGGCGTTAAGGATTTCCAGCATCCGCTCTGTGGCTTGGGTGTAGTTCCAGTCGTGGAAAGACTCGTGAACGACAACCAGTTGCTCAGCTTCAATACCTGCTTCAAAGCCACGTTGGCGCAGTTCGCTGGCGGCGTTGCCTTCGCGGGCAGCCATCATGATGACCCTTGCGCCTGGGCCAAGAACACGACCAGCTTCCCTGGCAGTCAGGTAGCCTTGCTCGAATTGGTTGGAGCCAACATTAAGAACACCGGCGCCGGGGCTAATGTAAATGTTGTTGGCGTTGATGTAGAGGATTCCGGCCTCCCGCGCCCGCTCAATAACAGGGTCGAGACCGGTTACCGAAACAGGGTTTACCAGGATAAAGTCGTAGCCCTCGTTGATGCTGTTCTGAAGCTGCTGCACTTCAAGCGCAGCGTCCCAGTTGGCAACAAATGAAGCGTAGCTTACAGCAAAGCCATGGTCGGCTGCTGCTGACGCTGCCTCTTGGATGTCCAGCTCATAACGGATACGGAACGAGTTGCCTTCAACAACCGCGTTGTGGGACGCAAGCCTTACCGGACGCAAGCCATCATCACCTGCTTCGGGGGCCGGAGGGGCTGCTGCACCTGGGTCTGCCGGAGTCGTGCCCGTAGGTGTGGATGGGTCGCTACACGCCGCGAGCACCAAGACTAACACTAACACTAACACAATTAACTTTTTGCTCATGTATGTACTCCTCTCAATTGTTATTGCTTACGATCTGCTAATGACTATATTACAGCTTAACCTGCATTGATCCACAGGCTCGCTGAGTATAGATTTCTACTGACGCACGCCTTTCCTGCGGTTGTACATTACAAGTATTAGCACCAGCACCATGCCCAGAGTTATTTCCCGCACACGCTGCGAAAGGTTGAGCGCTGTGAGCATGTTGTTGAGCATAACCATAACCATAGAGCCGGCAATCGTACCACCGTAAGTGCCTATACCGCCCGCAAACGATGTACCGCCAACGACCACTGCAATTAGCGACTGGTAAGCGTAAGCATCAAACATTTGGTTGCGCGATGCCTGTAGCATACCAACCCCAAGCATTCCTGTAAACGCCGAGAGCATGCCCGAAATCATGTAGGAAATCGTCTTTATCTTGTTGACATTTATGCCGCACAGCCGTGCTGCCTCGGGGTTATTGCCGACCAAGTAAAGCTGCCGTCCGAACCGCGAGCGGTAGAGGATATAGAAGACGAGCGGGAAAAGTATTAGCGCATACAAAGCAAGGGACGGTATAAAGCCGAAGTGCCGGTAGATTACGCTGCTGGCAAAAGCGGGACCAACCCGTCCCACAGGTGTGCCGGCAGTAACAAGGTAGGACATACGCGTTACCACGTTACCAATTGCCAAAGTTACAACCAGCGCGGGCAACCCGACTTTGGTCGTACATACCCCGTTTATAAACCCAACAGTTGCGCCCAGCAGCATACACACGGCAAACGCCTGCAAAAATCGACCGTCCTCGCCGCGCATGATTGAGGTCGTTATCATAGCAGCGACCGACATTACCGCGCCTACGGTAAAATCCATACCGCCGCCAATAAGTACCATTGTCTGTCCGGCTGAAGCAAAACTCAACAGCAGCGTCATCATAAATAGGGTACTTACCGCCTGTACGCTAAGCGCACCCGGCACCCAAAAAACTGTGAACGCATACAACCCCAAGCCGAGAATAATAGCCATTCGAGTGGGGTTCCGATTTGCAAACCCGCTAACATTGCCAAGTAGGTTGGCTATAGGCCGCAGTAAAGTACTATTTTGCAACTGATTCACCCCTCCTCATATATTTCTTCTCAAGGTTTATTCGCAAGGCTTCTCGCTGCCCCCGCACCGTGGTAATGGTTGTCAGCAAACCAAGGAAGATAATTGTGTCCGCAATAAAGTTATGCCAGAACGATGTTATCATCAACCCCGGAATAACGGTAGACAACCAGTTGAAGAGGAAGTATACCGAGTTTTGAATCATAACCAGGAAGCCAGCGCCGAAGACTGCGCAAGCAATTGTCCCCCAGCCTGCAAAGGTAAACCCGCCGATAATTGCCGCCGCCAGGGAACGAAGACCCCACTCCTCCGCTTGAAGCGGATTGCCCGAAGCAGTCATAAGCGTAAGGCAAATACCAGCAATTCCGGTGAACAGGCCCTTAATCATAAACGCTTGCAGCTGTACCTTTACCGGGCTGATACCCGCGGCAAAGGCGTTCTGAGGGTTTGCGCCCACAGCGTAAACATGCGTGCCAAACGGCGTGCGCTTGAAGTACGCCCAAATTGCGAGCACAATTGCCAGAGCGATAATTGAAGCGGGGATAAAACCCAACAGCAACGAGCTATAAGCCTGCCAAAACGGTCTCGCCACAGTGCCCTGCGGAATGTTCATGATAAACACATTAACCCCGCGTATAACATACGTCAGTGCAAACCCGGCCAACAAGTCAGGTATACGAATAATTGAGATGAACACCCACAGCACCACCGAGGCAACAATTGCGGCAGCAATACCAAACAAGCTGCCCATAACGAACGACAAGCCCCACTCCTGCACAGTCATGATGGTGACAACGTTGACAAGCGCCAGCTGGATGCCGATAGAAATATCCATAGTGCCCGACATAAGCAGCACACCTTGGGCAATAACAATAATCAAGAACGGCATATTTGAGGAAAACAGAATCCCCAGGCTGCGCGGATCAAAGAAGTTTGTCGGGCCTTGCAATACGACGTTGAGTATAAGAGCGAACATAAACAGCACAAAACCTGTGAAAGCCGGAGTTCTGCGAAAGCGAGCAAATGATTCCTTGACCTGCGCCACCTACATCGCCTCCCCTTTTTTGTTTTGCCCGGTCATACCCATCATAGCGGCTACTAGCAGCTCGTCTGTCTTACGCTCACCGGCGAGCATGTCGCTTACACGCCCCTCAAAGAAAACGTAGATGCGATCGGCGATTCCGAACAGCTCTTCGTACTCGCTCGAGGAAATGATAACTGTCATGCCACCAGCGGCGCATTCTTGCAAAATCTTATGTATTTCCCGCCGCGAATGAACATCAACGCCCTTGGTTGGGTCGTCGAGCAACAGCAACATCGGGTTCATTGCAATCCAGCGGGCAATAACCAGCTTTTGCTGGTTGCCACCCGAAAGTGAGGAAGCCGGGTTTTCTAGCCTGCCGATTTTGATATTGTATTTTTCAACCGCGGCTGATGAAAAGTCCTTTATGAACTTGCCGGTCATATACGCGCTTAGCTGGCCACTGGCTATTTTACCGGCTGAGATGTTTTCGCTGATAGAGCGCACCGGGAAAACAGCCTCGCGCTTACGATCGCCCGAAACAAAGCCAACACCGCCGTTTACAGCGTCGACCGGGGACTTGAAGTCAAGCTTCTTGCCGTCGAATTGCACCGAGCCGCCGGTAATTTGTGCCGCGCCCAACAGCGAGCGAATGAACTCCGGTTGCCCTTGGCCTTGCAGCCCGGCAATACCGATAATCTCACCCTTGTAAACTTTCATATTCACGTCCCAAACCGAGGGAAAAATCGCCAAGTTTTGCACATCAAGCAGCACTTCTCGGCCGGTAGGCTCTCCGCTGTCGCCGACGTTTTCTTTTTGCGCGTGCGCTTCGGGGTACTGTCCGGTCATATGGTAGACAATTTCGTCTAGGTCAATTTCGCTGGTCGGGGCTTCTTTGACAGTTTCGCCACCGCGCATAATTGTCACCTGGTCGCAAAGCTCGAAAATTTCGTTCATGCGGTGGGTAACGTAAATAATCGAAATCCCGTCTGCCTTCAGCTCGCGAATGATTTTGAATAGCACCTGGATTTCATCGTGGTACAGCGGCGCGGTCACTTCGTCCAACAAAAGAAGCTGCGGTTTTTGCGAAACCGCCTTTGCCACTTCAAGCATTGTTTGGGTCGAGGGCATCAGTGTTTGAATGTAGGCATCCATATCACAGTCAATCCCAAAGCGGTCAAGCAGCGCCTGAACTTGCCGGCGAGCCTCGGCGCGGTCAACCATGCCGAACTTGCCTTTAGGCTCGCTGCCCAGCATAAGGTTGTCGAGCACGCTCATAGTCGGTATAAGGCTCAGCTCTTGGAACGCGGTGGCAATACCGTGTTGCCTTGAGTCTGTCCCCGAACCGATGCTCACAATCTTGCCGTCCACCGAAATTTCTCCGTAGTCCGGCCCGTAAACACCGGCGAGGATTTTAATCATCGTAGATTTCCCCGAGCCGTTTGAGCCGAGCAGGGCGCGAATCTCACCTGGATATGCTTTGAGCGAAGCATTGTTCAGCGCAACTACTGCATCAAACCGCTTGTACATTTCTTTCATCTCAAACATAAGCTACCCCCAGAATACAAAAATCCAAACAATGCCCCAGCGCAACGATGAGCCGCCGTAGCCGATTCGCTTTTATACAGCTTACCGGGCGGGCGTAGTTTTACTCGCGGCGCAGCCTGCATCTAAACAAAGGCCTAACCACCACTTTAAAAGAATAGCTAAACAACGCTACATTTAGACTACCGTAACATCTCTGCAATTAACTATCGATAATCGATAATTGGTTTCTCTAATGCTAACATGCCGTTCAATCATTGTCAATATCGTTATTTAAATAAAATAACCTTCTGCTATTTGTTACGTATGCACAATTGCTACTTGCACCGAGCCTTAAAGGGAAGATTTCAAGGGCGTAACGGAGTGCACGAGCTGTCTGTTCCTTATTGTGATTGTGCACCATCAATCATTTCGTCGCGTATCTCGGCTAAGTGTGCCTGTATTGCGATACGTGCTTCATCGGGGTCTCGGTTTTCAAGCGCACGCAGAATGGCTATATGCCTTGCCGCCAAGCTTTTTAGGGAACGCTTGCTGGCGTTTGTGCTCGCAAGTGTCCACAGCGAGGCGTTGGCAATATGCCATAACTTTACAACTATCTTGTTCCCACAAATGACAGCAATCGACTCGTGAAAGCGCACATTATAGTCGGAGTACGCGCTTACGTCACCATCCTCAGCCGCTTTGGTCATGCTTTCCATATATTCTTGAAGTGTCTCTAGCTGCGCCTGCGATATGTTCTTGGCGGCCATCTCAGCTGTATATATCTCCAAAACCATCCTAGCGTCGTATGCGTCCTTCAGCACTTTTTTGTCAATCAGCTTCACATATGTACCTTGGTGGGCTTTCTTCTCGATCATCCCAAAATGCTCAAGGTCTTTCAGCGCCTCGCGCACAGTCGCCTGGGAAACACCCATATCTGCCGCAACCTTAGTTTCAACAATCCGGTCACCGGGCTTAAGGTCCCCGCAAATAATAGCGTTCTGTAATGAGGTAAACACCGCATCTTTTAACTTTTTTTTGTTGATTGGTTGCATTACACCCACCCTAAAACTTAATTGCCTGCACAATATCTTCCATTATTCAGTATAAAAAACACCTTGGTGTTTTGTCAAGTGCACCCACCGCGCCGTAAGTGTCGAGCATGGTGGCATTATAGCCTCGCCTCATGCAAGGTTTTTTTGCTTTCCTCTGCTCCTTCTTGCACCTATTATGCTGGACGGGACACCCGCTCTGCACAGTGCCCTGCTTAATGCTAACGGGCTTAAATCCCGCTTACCCTTATCCACGTAATGGCCGCGCTGGGGGATATGAAAAACGCTCAGGAGCACGAGAAGAAACCGTTCTTCAAAGCGCCTTTGGAGGAAAACCAAGGAACAAAGTAAGGAGTGGTTGTGCATACTTGACAAATACTATGGGCTTATTTTATCAGATAACGGGTTGACAATAACAAAACAGATTGGTATCATATAATTATCTATTATCGATTATCGATACTTAATTGTCAATATACTTCTAAAGAGGTGGCCGCATGGAGCAAGTAACGAAAAATGTATATGCCGAAACAAAAATCCGCGGATGCAACCCGGCTATCGTTTTTACCAAGGAAGGGGCGGTGTTTATTGATACAGCACAGTGGATTTCTTCCCTGCTTGAACACCGGGAATTCGCTAAGAAGAAAGGCCCGATCAAATACTTAATCAACACCGAGTTCCACATCGACCACATATTCGGCAACCACTGGTTCGCCGGGGAGTGCCCGGTTATAGGGCATGAGCGCCTGGGGGACGATTTCTGGACTGTCGCCGGGGATGTTCCCTGCTACCAATACAGCTTGGACGTTATCCAGCGGCAGGACGCAGCTTGCCTGCACCTTATGCCCGCCGAGAAAGATTACATCGTAAACAAGCCAACTATCACATTTAGCGAGCGGATGGAACTGGATGTGGGCGATACCCGCTTTAACCTCTACCACACCCCCGGCCATTCAGATTCTCAGATTGCAGTGCATATACCCGGGGAAAATGTGCTGTTCGTTGGCGATACCCTCTTTGCAGAGTGCCAAATGTGGCTGCACTCTGCAAATATTCCCCAGCTCTTGGAAACTCTTGATTTCCTTGAAGGCCTGAACGCCGAGTGGATTGTTCCCGGCCACGGCCCTGTGGTTAAAAATGACTATATCGCCGTACAACGCGCGTTTATCTACGAATGGATTGCCGCTGTTGCCGAAAAAGTCATCAAAGGCTGGTCGGTGGAAGAATGCATCGCAGGAATCTCTTTTGCTGAGCGTTACCCTGTTGACATCGGCCAGGGTGAGATGATGGAATACATCCAGCGCACCAATGTCGTGAAGTGCTACAACTACCTGACCAAGAATAGACAGAAAGGATAAGGACGGGCATATGAGTAAAAACACCAAAATTGGGGTGGCCGGGTTTGGGACAATCGGCTCGAGTATGTCCGCGTTGCTTAGCGGAAACGGCTACAGCGTTATAGCCTTCGAGCAAGCCGACCGCATAGAAACCGCCAAGCAAGGCTTCCTGAGCATCTTCGCCGTTCTCGAGAGCCGAGGTTTGGTAACACCGGCCCAAACCGCCAAGTGTCAGTCACTGGTCACCATTACTTCCGATTACGCCGACTTTGCCCAGTGCGAAATCGTCTTTGAGTGCTTGTTCGAAGACATGGACATTAAGCGCACCTGTTACGAGCAGCTTGAGAAACATTGCCCTAACCTCAAGGCGCTTGCGTCGACCACTTCGGCAATGTCTCCCGAGGATCTCAAAGAATGCATACCGGGCGGCAAAGAGCGTGTGATGGTGGCGCATCCTTTCAACCCTCCGCATATTGTTCCGTTTGTCGAGCTTGTTAAGAGCAGCGTTACTGACGCTACCGCCGCCCAAATGGTTTATGATTTGCTCGAAGACTGCGGCCGCAAAGTTTGCGTAATGGAAAAATGTGCGCCCGGGTTTATTGCCAATCGTTTGCAGCACGCCTTGCTGCGCGAGGCTATGTATATGGTCGAACAAGGCATGAGCAGCCCGCGTGATATTGACAAGGCGCTTAAGTACAGCTTTATGCCGCGATACACGTCTGTTGGATTGTTTGAACATCAAGATGGCTTTGGTATGGATATGGTAAAGAACGTGCAGAACTATATGTTACCGCACCTTTGCGACAGCAAGGGCGCCATGAAGATGGTTACCGACTGCGTTGAGGCCGGTAACATCGGTCAGCGCACAGGTCAGGGCATTTACCCTTGGCCGCAGGAAGAGATAGACCGCTTCCGGCGTGACGCTGCCGAACCTTACTGGAAGTACTTCAACTGGAGGCTGCCAAAGACAGACTGATATAGCCATGAGGCTTGAAAAGCTGTCAAGCTCACACACTCGCAGAGTTGTGTGTCGGCGAGCCAACGGCACCCATAGAGTTACCCGCCAATGGCATTACGCAGCGTTCTCGCTGCATTTATGTGGCGTCACGCAGTTTGTTTGCGTGCTTAGAAACAGTGCCTTGTGCTGCTTTTAAGTAGAGCAAGTATATTTGCGCAACACGGGCGGTCACAAAAATGTCCGCCCGCTTTAATGCTTTACCATCTGCGCCAGTCGCCAAACCAACTATATAAGGAGGCAGGTCAATGAGCACTCTGATCGGCAAGAGGGAAAAAAGAATTGACGCCTATGATAAAGTTACCGGCAAAGGGATGTTTGCCAGTGACTTTTTCAGCCGTGCAGCAAAAATGCCTCAAATGAGGCTGTTTACAAGCCCCCACGCCCACGCGAAAATTCTCCGGTTGGATATCTCGCGCGCGGAGAATATGCCCGGCGTTATTAAAATCATCACCGGCAAAGAGCCGGGTGTGGACTGGGACCAGTTCCCAAAACCCGCCTACCTCGCCCAAGACCGCGTTAT
>Ga0131853_10009862_pt1 | contig 17480 bp, 16 predicted proteins | sample TergutLab28metaG_FD_92764 | JGI IMG/M metagenome (GOLD analysis project Ga0131853, IMG submission 92764) | Labiotermes labralis P1 segment gut microbial communities from Petit-Saut dam, French Guiana - Lab288 P1 (version 2) (version 2) | ecosystem: Host-associated > Arthropoda: Insects >... | reverse complement strand
ATCAATGATCTACCAAATGCTATTATGCAAAATGTTACCCCAATAATATTTGCTGATGATACAAGCATAGTGATCGCTAGACAGGACGCAAATGAACTACAAGAAGATCTTACGCAAACTTTTAATCAAATATCGAAATGGTTTAAAAAAAATTTTCTTTCTTTAAACATCAATAAAACTTATTTCACTCAATTTCTTAGTAAAAATGTAGCATGCTAAGATATTAACATTATTTATGAAAATAACTACATTACCAAAGTGAGTGACTTAAAATTCTTGGGGATAAATATAAACAATACATTAACCTGGAAAACTCATATAGAAACAATTTTACCCAAATTAAGCTCTGCATGTTTCGCCATGAGATCAATAAAACCGCTTATCTCTCAGCAGATGCTGAAAGCAATATATTATTCCCAATTCCATTCAATAATCCTTTACGGATTAATGTTCTGGGGAAACTCAACACATAGTCCCAGAGTGTTTAGGATTCAAAAGAGAATAATTAGAATCATGACAGGAAGTAGGAGTAGAGACTCATGTAGGAAATTGTTCCGCCATTTAAATATTCTTCCACTTCCCTCTCTATGTATACTTTCTATCCTTCATTTTGTCATGAAAAACAAAGAACTTTTTACCATACACAACGAGATACATCAACATGGTACAAGACAGACCAATAACTTTCATTTCCCTCCATCAAAATTACAAAAGTATCAGTCAGGAGTATTTTACATGGGTGTAAAATTATGCATTAGTCTCCCCCCTTATATAAAGGTGGAGTTTGATAATACAACAAAATTTGAAACTCTCTTGAAGAAGTTTTTACTTAAACACACCTTTTACTCACTTAGTGAATTTTACAATTTTGTATAAGGACTAGTTACGTATTTATAAACTATGCTATTCTACTATAACTTGCCTATACTTACAATCTTCACTACACTGTATTAATTGTACTTACTATAAACAAATACTACCTATCGTATTTGATCCTTGTATATAATATTGTTATTTATTTTTAATCATATTGCATGTAACCTGTATTATATATTCTGACCATTTCCATATCCATGTGGCAATAGCCTTGTAAATGGATTTTTTGGAAAGTGAAATAATTTGATTGACTGAACACACCACCTGCTTTATGATGTCTGGACCACAATATTTACCAACTTTGGAGTGCACCAGTCCACAATACACATTTACTAGTAAAGCATTTTATAAAAACTGTAACAATTATATTACCACTCAATGGTCACTCTGTCATCTTTCCAAATTTGCCACAATAATCTTATCTGATCAAATAAGGCGGTGATTTAATTAACCACAATTTCTGTTACGAATTTTAGACTCATGTGGATGAAGATCACATTCTGTTTACAAGCGACAGTATTCATTTCCAACTTTCTGCATTCACGAACAAACAAAAGTCTTTGTTCTTTACCGAGGGTAAAGCAGCCGGAAGCGTGAAATAACCACACCCCTGCAACTAAAGCCGAAGTCACGAATTACTAGGGCTATACTACTCTCCCTACATGCCTTCATGCCCTGCACAGGAAAAACATTACCTTTTAAACGGCTTCCCATTTCATTTTCTCATGAGCTAAACAAAACTTGTGCAAGACGTCACATATAACATAAACGAATCAGCTAACGTAAGCTCTTCGTTACTCATTTCTTTATTTCGATATTCAACGTAGGCAGCACATAATTTACAAACTTTTAGCGTTCTATTAACCCTTACAACGAGTACGGTTACCAACCTTCAAAATTGCTACCCCTCTCAGTTCGCCTTTACGACTGTAATACGTATGGCCATCCCTCACTTCACTCAGAAAACCTTATTTCCACACACATTTGAAATACATTCATGCCCCTGTAAGCCTACAAATTGTCATATGTCTTCCACTAACAAACTTAAACTTCCAGTCACCCTTCGCAACACACAACACGTACAATTCCAACGCCACCTTCGAAATCTAGATCTACGTTCAAACTGGATGTCTTACAATTTTCCTATTGGTTAACACTTCGAATAGCTGCCATCCGTGACGTATCCGGGCTGCAACAAGTAGCCACGTTATTCGTGGAATACGCGGGGGAAAAAAGAGACGTCCACAGCGACATCCGACTGCAATGCCGGTTAAAAACACAACGCAAGAAAACAAAGAGCGCTTTCTACAGTGTAACCACAAAATTTCCACTTCAGTTGCTACACAGGGTTTGTTGCATGCTTCTGACTCCTTTTTCCAAGTACACGATATTTTGAAGTTTTTGTTCTCCTAAGTCCGGCACAAAAAATGACTGGGTTGGCCGTTTTGTTATTAGTGGTAAACTGGGAACAAAAGTGTTAACATAAAATCCCAATATCGAGAGATTGAAAGGGAGTACTAACAAAGTTGGGGGGGGGGGCGAATATTACTTAACCACATTACCCACTGTGATACTCGTACTTCTAGAACACAATTCAAGATCTCACAGTGTTACTCAATTCTAAAAGCTTTGTAACTAACTTTACTGTATCCTGGTACATCCTCTGAGAACAAAAAAATATGCACCAATATATTTGCTATATTTGCCAACATTACTGGACCTGATATATATATATATATATACACTTCTTGATACACTGCTTAGTTATATATTACATCATGCTCAAGTATTTTATATTATTATGCAGTATTTTATCGTTTCATTTGTGTTTATGGTGTAAAATATTGATATTATTAACAGCATTACGATATATATATATATATATATAACGTTACGTTTTCAATTGCACTCTGTGACTGTTACGTTTTTTCGAAAATCGTGCCGTTTATGAGATAATATGGAAAAATATTGTAGAGCGGGGCAGGCCACAGACAACAATACGCATTGCATCTTGGATAACTGAGGCTACAAATGCACTCACGATATGTAATATTTATAGCTTTTCCACTGTAACAATGCTTTCAGGAATGCGTCTCACATTGCATTTATGCACACACTGCCTGTCTTGTTCACCAATATACCCGGGGCTTTTGCTACAGGTTTCGCACTTATCAATGGAGGCTTCCTCATATGTCCTATTGAACTATCAGTGGATAAACAAACACTGTTAGTGATCACCATTGACGGAACTAATATACTGCCAGTAGTATGTACGTTGATTATGAAAAAGATTTTTCATTTCTCATATATTTTTTAACCCCCCCATTATATGCATCTCAAGGTTTAAAATTCTGGGTTTCATTCTTTATATGGCTTTGTCTTCCTTTCCCACTACCCATAGGCCTACAGACCTCTTCAAACATGCGTATGCATCTGTCACCTGGAATTCAACTGCAGCCTTATGCTATAGCACATTCTGTAATGGCCTGTATAATACATACTAAGGCTTGCTATTGTTTTAAAATACGTATTTGCTGATCCGTTCTGGATTATCTATCAGAGTGTACATTACTTCTACCATTACTTGGTGTATAGCTTCTATTGGGTTTCTACTTGTTGTGGGCGAGGTCGAAAACTGTTTTGTAATGCGATTTGGTGAAGAGCAGCAGTAACGAGTATATAGGCACAGCACCGTCTAGCCTACACTGCCCGGTAAATACACACGCACATAGCGCGAACACGGCATGCATCTAGTGTGCGGCGTTTTTTAGACTTATTACTTCCCCCAAAACAGTCACACAACGGACATTGCGCAAGTCACTTCATTACTCCCCAGAGGTAATTCCAATTTCACGGCACAGTACTTCAAATGGAATATGTTCAATGGGTTTTGTAAGCAAGTTTGCCAGTTGTTTTCTTCCGTCAACATGTTCTATCCCGATGTCATCATTACGGTATCTCTCCCTCACACAGAAGTGTCGCACCTCACTGTGTTTCGACCTTTTGTGATACTCCGGGTTCTTGGCTAGTTTGATGGCACTGGCGTTGTCGATGTACAGTACCGGTGTTTTTCTGGCAAAGTCAGACAAAAGTTCTGACAGCAAGCGCTTCAACCAGACTAATTCTTTAGCCCCTTCACTTGCTGCAATGATCTCGGCTTCAGTTGTCGAGAGGGCTGTCGTCTTTTGCAGTTAATTGTCCAAGATGCTGCACCGTCAGCAAATAGGCTATAACGCCCGTGGTGGAACGACTAGTTACCTTGTCTCCTGCAAAGTCAGCATCACTAAACACCTTTAGTTCGCCATAACCTCTAGTATACCTGAGGCCATAGTTGCTGGTTGATCGCAAGTAGCGAAAAATGCGTTTAACATTGTTCCAAGCCTTTTCAGCTGGCATGTCCATGACCCGTACAGCTTTATTTACGCCGAATGCTATGTCAGGGCGTGTTGCTGCTGCAAGATACATGATCAGGCTGCACACTGCCTCACGATATGGAATACTGTCGCTGACGTCTTTGTGGTTGTCACTTTCTTCGCGACTGGCAGGCGTCGACATACCTTTTGCTTCAGCCAAGTTGAACTTTTGCAGTATCTTGTTTGTATACGCCTCTTGGCTAACAAAAATTGACCCGTCACTTTGACAATCTGCATTCCGAGAAAGGTTTCAAGCGAGCCAATTGTAATTTTGAATTCCTCTTGCAGTAGCCCTAAAACACTTCGATTTCTTCACCCTTGTTATCAACGACAAGTCCATCATCAACAGAAATTGCAATATAAAGAAAACTGTCTTCATGCGTGCGATAAAATAGGCAAGGATCAGCTGCACCGTTCTTCAATCCAGCTTTCTCCATGAAACTAATAAACCGCTTGTTCCAGTACCGTGGTGCTTGCTTTAGACCGCAGAGGCTTCGCTTCAGCTGACATACACGACCACTGCCATCGTCAAAACCTTCCGGCTGCTCTAGGTACACTTCTTCTAGTTCACCGCAGAGGAAAGCGGTTTTCACATCGAACTTTTTCAGATTCATATTTTTTTGAAGTAGCCACCGCAAGTAGTGTGCGGATAGTGTCGTAGCGTGCTACGGGTCTAAAGGTTTCATCATAATCAATTCCTTGTTTTTGTGGGTAACCCTTCGCAACTAGTCGAGCCTTAAAGCAAGCGTTACCGTCACATGACGCCTTCACGCGCATAACCCAGCGATTCTGAATAACTTTTGCGTTGATGGGCCTGTTGACCAGCTCCCACGTCTCTTTTTCCTTCAGCGACGCTAATTCTTCAGTCATCGCTTTCATCCATTGCTACTGTTCGTTTGACTGCATCGCTTCAGTTTATGGAATTGGGCTCAAACAGTAGTCCCCTTGACTATCATCAACTAGGCAAAGGAATTCGCCACTAGTCATTCAGTTTGGCTGTTTCTTTTCACGTACGCTCTTGCGGTCTTGAACATGCCTTTCTGAATTCGAACCATTACTTCCTTCAGAAGTAGACGCAGTACTTACATCATCACTTTTGTAATACCTGAATTTCCTGAGTCAGAGTTACATGGAGTGTAGGGCACATGCTTTTGGTTTTGGTGATGTCGTTGCGCAAATTCAACACGACTTATGGCTTAAAGAGTACGTCACGACTCAACACAGTTTTCCTTTCGTTGGGTATCCAAATTCGATAGACATCCTTTTCACCCATCTGGCGTGAACCATAGAACGAGCGCTTTCCACAACTGTACGATTTTCTTGCTCTGCTGCACCGTTCTGTTCGGGAGCATATGGCATGGTGAGTCGATGCGTAATACCGTGCTCTTCCATCACTTTCTGTACAGCTTCACAGTTGAATTCCTTGCCACCGTCTGACAGCAGAACTTTTGTGACGTTACCAGCTGTCTTTACTTCTTTCACAAACTTACGTAGACAGTCCGCCACCTCACTTTTTGTGGTGATGAAGAACACGATGAAATTTCGAATAATCATATTTGAAGCAGACGTAAGAGCGGGCACCACCCACCGAACTTTTTGTTATTGGACCACACAAATCTGCGTTAATCTCTTCTCCAACTATGCTTGGTCAACTTGTCCGAATTCCGAAGCTCTGCCGATGTGCTTTTCCCAAAGCACAACCGTCACAAAACTCTGTTTACTTCCACATTAATACCATGTTACTTGAGCACTTCCATAACATGGCCCTTATTTTGATCACCAAGACGCTCATGCCATATTTGCAATGTTTCCGCTTCCGTTGCCAGGTGGACTTCTGCAGCATGTCGTGGAATACACACCCGAATCGCCAATAAATATAAGTCATTAACGAGCTTACCAGATGCTGCAACAATTCCTCACCTCTGTGAATACCTTCTTTTTCATTCAAGGTTGTGCTGTAGCCGTTTTTGGCAGCTGCCTTGACGGAGAATAGATGTGCGCTTGCATCTGGCACGTACCAAACGTTTTTTCAACGTTGTATCATGCCACATGCCATTGTGAAACATCTGGATGTTTATCATACCTTGACTGTATGCTTGCATCAGCACAATTTTCTTGCCAAGCACAATCGTTTCAGGATTGGCAATTTTGTATATGACACAAAATAATATGTGTTCAGCATAATGTACCCTGTCACACCACTATCACAGTACCAGCTGTCCATATCCACAATGCTAGCTCTTGAAGCCCCCATAACATGCACTGGGAACGCATCAGCATTCTTCTTTGCAGCCAATTTAACACCTCTGTCCCCTGCAGGCTGCTGCTTTTGAGGATACTCTGAAGCCCAGTGACCAAGTTGTTCACACTTGTTGCAAGGAAATTTGTTTTGCGTGGTCAGCTCCTCTTTTCATGGATTTACTGGAATTCACTTTCACAGGATTCGACTTCTTCTTGTCATTTTCATGGGCAACGAGTGCTGTAGCTTCAGCCAATGACAATTTGTCAGCTCGCAACTCAACTGCTCAGAGCTTCTCAATGAGCAAATTAACAGTTTGTGTGCTAGTATGAATAGTAATGCAAACATCCTTGAAACTGTCGTATTCCTTACCAAGTGTGGACTAAATCTGTCCAGTCAGCGTATTTTTAATGTGCTTTGCCAATTCGTTGTTTAGGTCGACAAACAGTTTTTGCAGCTTAGCGGCATGTGTGCTAATGTCTTCCTTGCAGTCACGTTGTGCCTGGAAGAACGACTCAATGAGCATACTAAGCTGCTGCATACTACTGCGCTCAAACCATGCACATAGCTTGTCCCAAATGTCTTTAGCACTAGAGCAAGTCAACATGAACTCTGCAACAGACTTTCTTAGCATGCATGCAATAATACTTGCAGTTTGGGCATCATCTTGTCGCCACTCGGTAAGTTCCTTTTTCTGCTGAGGCTGTGCAACTGCACGCAGGATAGGGCACTTTCGAGATCCAACAGTGATGCCGTCTAGGCAATGGGCATGCACAAGCATTAAAATCTACCATTTCTATTTAGACCAATTGACAGGAACTTCGAGCTTTTCATTTGCACTTTGAAATCAATGGTAGTAGACATGCGGAGGTTAAGTTTGTCACTTCATGTTACTCGCACAATCACTATTATATTTACTATTTTACAGCACTGTTTCTGACCAAAATCTCATGTATCTGGGCTCATATCCTGTTGTGGGTGAGGTCGATAACTGTTTTGTAATGTGATTGGTGAAGAGCATCACAAATTAGTACAGAAGCACAGCAGCACAGAAGCGCAATGCGCGGTAAATACACACACTCAGCATGAACAAGGCATGCACCTACTGTGCGGTGCTTTTCAGACTTATTACTGCTCTGTAGGTTCTCCCATAGACATTTTACCCCACTCTCTCATGTTATTACAATTTTTGTGTAAAATGTATTTTTGTACCACATTTACTTTGGCAGCTTGTCTGGAATTAGCTTCTGTGCAATTTTCAAGCACTCTAATAAACAACTGCTGTTTATAGTATCAGTCTTGATTTGTACTCATGAGCTGTTATTAGTACCATCCAATACCTTCCACTATCACAAATGATTCCTTCTCAAAGTATTTTTATTTCACATCCAAAACTTTATCATTATAAAAATTGCAGAAGACACAACTTTAATAACAACATGAACAATGGGTTTAAAGCCAACAAACTTAAAATAATATTTGGGGGGGTGGGGGTGGAACAAATTTCATGACATTCTACTGTATCAATGACAATGACATAACACTTGTGTTGAGAATGCAGTAATACAACTGAAGTAAGACCAACTAAATTACTTGGTCCACAAACTGATTTTATTATTCTCAAACTACATTCTGCACATAATGCGATAAGGACAGTTGCATCCTTGATCAAAACCATCAAAATTATTGTAACTATAATATTCTTCTGGGGAAATATGACATACACAAAGATGTTATATTACATCCAAGTGAAAATTACTGGAAAAATTGCCATATGCTAAAAGTGAAGTCTCTCTGAGGAAGTGCACTGCACTTCTGCTTGCCAGTGCATTGTTACTTTTACATCATCATTTGTTGTGGACAACATGGAAAAATTCCATCAGATCACCATGACATAAGCATGAGGCATGTACATGTTCTAAACATTCCATACATTAACCTCAGCAAGTATCAAAGCCAACATGGAAAAGAGTACCTATTATCTCACTCCCACTCTGTTGAATGTAACTAAAATGAAAACCATCTTAAAACATGCAGAAGAAAATTACAGTGGTTCCATAATATCTGTTCTTTTTGCTGTAACAGTATAAATGGATAGTTATTTTACATTTATCTTTGTATTTAAAACAAGTGTTTTTTGTGTAGTGTTATGTTCCACATCCTTGAACAACCCCTATGAAGGACGTATGGAATCACACCGTAACTGTTATGCTGTTCTATCCTATTTTGTTGACAGTATGGAGGAAAAAATGTTCTTGTCAAATTTTTGGTAATTATGTCCATGTATTTTGACTAATTTTAAGGTTGGGGATTCTACTTAACTCACAGCGTCTTCATGAAACAGAAGAATGAATATTATTTCTGTATGGACGTGTGATTTTATGTTCTGCACAAAAACTTGTCACTAAACATGCAACATTACTATACAGAATTTCACACAATGAGTGTTGCTGCCAGCTCAAGAGACCAACACATTGGTACTGTGTTTATGGTTTATTTAATGATTCTGTCAGTAGTTTGGACAATGTAGTACTAAACAATTGGATTATTGAACATTTGTTTGCAATTGGATACCGTTTCTTCAAATACAGATCCCAGTGAGCATATATGACCTATAGCAGAAAGGTGGGAATTACAGGTATTGCGGTAAAACCTCACAAATTTAAAGTTTTGAGGACCGAAATATAGAGGTTTTGAATTTTGCTTTTCAAATTATCAATTCTTTGCAGTACACTTATATTTCTTCCTTCATTAATTCCTTTGGCATGTGCAGAATGCGACAATTCCTTGCCATTCTCAGGAGCTTCTTCCATTCTTCTGTTATGCACTTTTTTCTGCCACCCTTCTCCACCAACTATTCGTCCATCCTCTCTCACCTCATTTTGCCATATATTTCATGGTCTACCTCTCAATCTTGTTGTTCCCAAATTCATATATAATACTCTTCTGGGAATTCTATTTTCTTCCATTCTCTGTACATGCCCAAACCAACGTAATCTATTTAACCTTATTGTCTCTATTATAGTAAGTCCTTAAACACTTGCATAAATTTCTTTATTGGTTAATATCCTCCAATTTTTTTTTTTTTTTATTGTCATATACTGGACCTAAAATACTTCTATACACTTTCCTTTCAAAAATGTTCAATTGCTTTCTATCTCTATTTGTTAGTGTCGAAGTTTCTGATGCATATGTTAATGTTTGGTCTATTATTGTGCTCTTTAGTCTTAATTTGTTTCTTTGATGTGTTTTTATTTTAAAAAAATTTTTGTAGCATAAAATATGTTTTGTTAGCACTGTTTACACTTGCATGGTTTGTTGAAATTCTACAACATAACCTAATACAATTTACACCAACATATAAGCCAGCAAACAGCAACTCATGTTTGTCAGACTTTGACTTTCATTCACTGTTTCTTAATGCAAGATTCAAATGACCCTTGTTTGAAAGGTGTGCATTAAGAAAAAATGTTTACATGAATTGTCCAGAAAATAATATAATTCAGCAAACTTCCAACATTTGGGACTATCAGGACAACTTTAAAACCTCCAATTTTTTTTGTCAATGTTAGTATTATATGCCTTTCTTCAGACCTATATTACCACTAGAATCTTCATTCACCTCCAACACGATTATTACACTTACATAAGGATAAATATTCAAAATGCCAAGTTAAAAACAGCCGAGAAAATACAAGCACATCCAATCATAACAACATAAAATGACAGTCTGAGATCCCGAGATTCTAACGGGCTGACTTGGTTTGTTATATATGGTTTGGTACTGATCCTTGGTTTGGCTGATGCTGCCACAACACACTTCTGTGACAAAGATCACTCACAGCACTTGCCAATTTTTGTGCCAGAATATCAGGAGTTCTGATCATCAGATTTTGGATGAATGGAGTTTCACTATGTTAGAAATTATTCCACTTCCAGTAATCACAAGGCTGCAGTTTGGCTCTGCATTAATAAGTACATAAAATCCCATGTTTAATGCCATGGAACATCACATGCTTCAAATTATATGGCATTTTAAATCAATGAAGTTTTACACAAACAATTCCCCTTCCTAAATGTATATCTGGCCTGTCTACTCTAGCTACAATCTACACATTATTGTCAGTGTAACTTGTTGTGTAGTTGATACCCATTAATTTTTTTGTTCTTTTCTTTCTTTTCTCTCCAGGATTGTTGTATGTACTGTATGTAAGTCATAAGCTTAATTTCATCATGCTTAGTTCTCGCCTTTCCTGTAACTCATACTCTTTGTTTACACTTCCACTTCTTAGTAAGCAGACCAGGCATGGGAGGAATATAATTTCCTTCTATTTCTTTTTGTTTATAAGTGGTAGCACTAAGTGTTATTGCGTGAGCCATGTGCGGATTGACGCAGGTAACAGTAGCTGCCTTGTGCTCCAGTTGCAGTCTGTTGTGTATCTTGAACAGCGACTGAGCAAGAGAATGAAGCTGGACGATCAGTGAGTGTTAACGGTAATGAAGAGCCCCACTGGTGAGAAATGTCACCAATACAGTTCAGTTGTAACTGCTATTATTCCCTATTTATGCACAATAAAACTCCAGTACACTCTACTTTGGGATTATTGAGAGTGTGTGCGGCCTGCTTGACTCCCCGTCTTAACCTGAGTTCTGAGCTCCTTCCCTCTGGGAACACCATCCAAGATATGTTCCCTACTGGGTCCACGCAGGATACAACAAACTAAAGACAACAAGGAATAATGCATTGTACCACTTACTAAGTATAAATTGACCAAACAGGTGCCTGCTTTAGGGTGATTTACTTCAAACACATTGCATATAACATAAAGTTACCTGATGTATGTGAAATAATAAACTGTAAATGATTCCATTCTTTCCATTTTATGAATGTTTAGTGTATGGTTCTAAAGAATTCAGAGTTTCATCAGCCAAACATGAAATTCATAACCTCTATATTTCCAAACAAAGTTTGATAATAATGGACATAAAAGACATCTGCATTTCAAATTCATCATGAAGTATACAGTCCATCCCACCAATTCCACTAGAAAACATACTTTCATTCAAATGTTCCTTAGCACCAACAACTGGAAACATCATCCACACTGGAGCCCACACCAGACTGTGCAGATTCACGGGTGATTGAGAGGACATCAGCACGATGAAGACCTGTATTTGAACCACGTTCACTGACAGGAAACGTGGTTGGAGGCATCATAGGACGATGATTCTTAAGTTTGTGGGCTAGTGTCAGAAAGATTGAGTCTACATTATCACACTCTGTTACGTCCCGGGCTGATGTTTCAAATAACTGAAACCAAATTAAAAGCATTAATCTTCATTTCTTGTAACTTTTACCAATCATGAACCATACAGATATGGTACACATGAAAATAACAGTGTCTCAATGAGAGATGCATGGATTTAATTACAATCTAATGGCCTACTCGGACAAACTTCTGCTAGTAACATGTTCTTGTGTTGAATTTTGATTATACCAACTGATAGGCTCAATTTTTAAAAGCAAAAGTGACAACACAAAGACATGTTTCTGAAAGAGGTTGTAAGTTTGAATAAGATAAACATTTTATCTTCATTCTATATCAATTCACTTCTTTCACACATGTTTTTGAGGTAATTCAACAAGAAGTTCTACACTTATTACAAAAACAGTATATTATACATTCCAATAACTGCACATATATTAACCTTTTAATGCATATTGGTTACATGATGCACCGGCATGTTTAACATTCAACAACTGTATGCTCCATTCACACCATATTTATGTGTTTTTTAATTTATCTCAGAACAAACAGTGACTTCTCTCCCCATGTAACATAAACTGATTGCTTTTTATAACTGAGATGAAAAGCATTTACTGTGCAGTACGAACTGAGTCTTTAAATAAAGCAATCTGCGCTTTGTCTTTAAAAGGTTAATTAGTAGCTATTTATCACATTACAGTAATTTCTCCTACATGTTTCAGCCTGCAGAGGACATTCTGAGTAGAACACACTAGTAAAGGAATACATTTTATATATAAAATGTCAGTGGGTCACTGAGTGGCCCACCACAAAGTACACATCATTAAGCTACGCACAGACATAACACACTGAAACATATGATATCAACATCAACACACATGTCCTTTACAAAAGTGAACATAAACACTAACACTTGTTTTTATATGTACACTCCGTCGAACAAAAATCCATTGGCCTGATATTTCGTACGTCCCGCTCAGGCAGTGACATGGGGTACAGGTGCCATCATAATTCGAGTCATTTTACTTTCCCCATATTTGTGCATTCGTGGCATTTCTATCTCTTCCATTCATTACAATCAGTCACACCACGTATATATTAACAGAAGACAACAATACATTTGCTTAATTTGAAATTAAAACATGAATTAAAATTCATTAACTTTCTCAGGCATGAGGTTAGCTAGCTGTACTGCTAGGGTAGGGATGGATGAGTCAACTGGACCGTTCCATTCTTATAGTCAGCAGGCTTAGCCCAAAGAGTTGAACGTGTGCTAGGAGTAGCCTTTGGAAACAAAGAATGTTGGTTCAAGTCCCACTATCGGCATATTTCTTTATGTAGCCCAGGCAGTTGGACGCATGCTAGCAGTAGCCTTCGGAAACAAACTATCGGCTTATTTCTCTATGTAGCCCAGACAGTTGAACGCGTGCTAGGCTACTGCTAGCATGCGTTCAACTGCCTGGGCTACATAAAGAAATATGCCGATAGTGGGACTTGAACCAACATAGTTTGTTTCCGAAGGCTACTGCTAACACGCGTTTAACTGCCTTGGCTACATAAAGAAATATGCTGATAGTGGGACTCAAACCAACGTAGTTTGTTTCCGAAGGCCACTGCTAGCACGCATTCAACTGCTTGGGCTACATAAAGAAATATACCGATAATGGGACTCAAACCAACATAGTTTGCTTCCAAAGGCTACTGCTAGCATGCTTTCAACTGCCTGGGCTACATAAAGAAATATGCTGATAGTGGGACTCAAACCAACTTAGTTTGTTTCCAAAGGCTACTGCTAGCACGTGTTCAACTGCCTGGGCTACATAAGAAATATGCTGATAGTGGGACTCGTACCAACGTAGTTTGTTTCCAAAGGCTACTCATCCATCCTTAGCAGCAAAGCTAGGTAGCTAGCCTGATGCCTGGGAAAGTTAATGTACTTTAATTAATGTTTTAATTTCAAATTAAGCAAATTTATTGTTGTCTTCAGTTAATAATTACGTGGTGTGATTGACTGTAATGAATGGAAGACAGAGAAACGCGATGAACGCACAAACATGGAGAAAGTAAAACGACTCAAATTATGATGGCAACTGTACGTCATGTGACTTCCAGTTTCGGACTTGGAAAATTTCAGGCAGATGGACTTTTGTTCAACTGAGTGTACTACAATTTTAGCATTTGTATCATAGCTGTGTTTTAACTCTTGATGCTTTGATTTTAATCTTTTTTTTTTTTTTTTTTTTTTTATGCACTTTTATGACAACATTTTTTATAAATATGTATTTTTTTATTTCAATGTTCTCCCTGAAGATGGCCTCTGCAGGCCATAATAGGAAGAAGAAATTACTCCAAAATAATCGCTATTAATGAATATGAGCTATTACTTGGAATAAATGTAATATACAGTCAATTGATTGCACGGAAAATGTATAACACGAACTGCATTTCAACACTCACACTGACAAAGCTACTGTTCTGAGGTCCAAACATGTGGGTTGAGCAACAGCCGTCACATGATGACAGACAAGTCAGTTTCAGTCATTCTGAATACTGTATAATTTTTATCTTGCACTTCTAAGTTTAACGTAAGTAGGAGGAAAGTAGTGTTCAGGCAACTGTTTCATTTAGTTATGTCTAGATGTATTTAAAAGTGGAAGGTCATGGATCTATTCATTAGTTTTTACACAAACAAGGTGAAGACTTACTGAGTCTTGCTGATAACTGTTAACTCAAGTCTTAGAGTAAAAACCACTACTTTATTAAGAACTCAGTGCTCTTTTGCTGAACTGCATTCCACACAGCTGTTTTAAAATCCCTGCATTGTACTCACTATTCAGTTTCTAAGGTACCCAGTGCTGGAGAATAATGAATGTGAGTAAAAAAAAAAAAAAAAACAGTAGGAGCATCAATTTTCTAGACAAAGGAGCTGCGCAAAATTTCCTTGGTAGAGGCAAGCTTTTGCTTTGCCAGACAACTGAATGTTGTTCTGAATCAGGGTCATAACACATGATCCCAGATTCACTACAGGTGATACAGGATGATCAGGAATTTGGATTTCACTTAGAAAAAGGCCAAATATCAAGAGACAGTATACACTTAAGACAACACAAGGTGTTGTCAAAATGTGTATATCTGACATAAAATAGTGTATGCTGAAGGCAGTGGACCAAAATAATAGTGTACCTCAAATCCCATAATATTAATCTTCAGTCCTACATCAGCACCCCATTAGCTTCCTCAGCACTGACAAATGGGATGGCAGTGCTGGGGTCACCTGCTTCAAGCATCATCGACTACCTTCCTGTTCCCTTCTTTAAAATGCTTCCACCATCTGAGAACTGTAGGTCTGTGTATTATTTCTGACCCACAGTCTCCCTGTAAGATATCTAACATTTCTTTACCACTGTTTATGACCTTCACACAAAACTTAACTGGACACCTCTACCTTAAAACACATAAAATATCATTCTCTTCCACCAATGACAAATGGGGCTCATCAAATACAAGAATCTCAACTAAACTGACCCTTAAGTGTGGAATAATGCTCTTGGCATCAAGGCCTCATCATCACATTGCAGGTCATAATGTGATGCACAATCTTCTAGATCTAGACTACTGCAGAAAAGCAGCAATGCCAGTCTCATTACTTTTCAGACACCCCTCATACAAAAAGATCTGAAGGACACATTTAGTTCGTTTATGACCTCAAATAAAATTACCAGTAATGAGACTCAAAAAAATCAAATTTGTCAATAATCTTTTGTGTTAAGTACAAGTATATTCTATTGAGTTTCATTCAAATCAATCATGCAGTTCAAGCCCTTTTATATGCAGATGGACAGAGTAACTAAACTAATACATGATTATTTATCTTTGTTTTTTACAAAATTAAACTCTTAAGTTTGGTCTCCATATAGCAAGCTACTGTGAATAACATTCAGGGACCAACAAATTTTATCTTCCTTTGTCAGTATAATGAAACTATTTCTCTTATTATGAAACACATAATTGCACGTCAACTACCAACAAGAAAAGGACCCACCACATCTTTTAAATCTCTGTGCAAATAGTGGCTAGTCATTTAGGGGGCATCTACTGTAAATGCAAAGACTTAACAAAAACTCACTGGCATGTTATGGATGTCAGCAAATCTCTGAGCTGCATTTGTCTTTACAACTTGATGTTCCTTGCAATCACATTTATTGCCTACCAGGATTCGAGGTACATCTCTTGTTAAGTTGTGATAGTCACATTCTTCAATCCACTGAGGTAATGACTGTAACATAACAGAATACATGGATGCTACCAGACAGTAATGTCACTTCTCAGTTCAAATTCATCATATACCTGGAATAAAATACGTATTCCAGTTTATTCAACATATTAAACATATGTGAGACCTGAAATTCTCAGAGTGTCACTGAAGATTAAAGTATTCTGGGATGACAGACCATGTTAACTGATTAAGAGTTGTAAATGTTTTGAAGGATCATTAACTATTTACCATTTGCCTTGGCATAACATCTCACAAGGCTCAAATCTTCTAAAACATGTTATTACACTTCCTCATGCACTTAAAATTTAAGCAACTCCCAGAACTATGTTGTTCCTGGAAACAAGGTTATTCCAGAAAGTGGACAATGCAACACAACTGAATTTCAACTGCGTGCAGTACCAACAGATGTCATCCATGTGGACTCGATTTAAATACCTCAGGATCAGTCCAACTATGTGCTTTTGGATGAAGGTCGTCAATTACTGGCATATCCTACCTACATACACAATAAACAATCAGTGTTCCTTGACTGAAAAGAAGAATGTCTCAAATCAGTGTTTATGTTGATGGCAAAATCACTTAAGTTAACATATGTGCTTACACATACATATGGAGAGAGTTAACAAGCCTAGGCCAACAATGAATAAGAAACATACCCTCAAGTGACACACATCACAAGGAAAATACTGTGAGGTATCACTACTGTTATGTTTCACATTGTCAGACCCCCTCCACACTCGCTCAGTGCACACAAAGCTTCAGCTCAATAATCTGGTTCTTAATATCTGTACTGACATGTATTCTGACACCAATAAACTGAAAACATATCCCGAGTTCAAATCGTCAAAGATGCTGGGGTTTTAATTCTAACTACTGCTGAGGTCGGTGAGATTTTAAATTTATATTACCCTGAAGTGCATTTGCTGCTATATGGTGCAATGAAACCAGCAGCAGATGACATACTAAATGTCCTTCCAGGGTACAGAGGCCAGCATTGAAAGTTAACATGTACCGAGAGAAATAAAGTAGAAAATATGATATGTTCTTAAATATTATTCAATTACTTCTTGGCCTCACCTCAAAAGAAGACATTTTAGTTACATCATATACGATGACAACAGCATTAACATTTCTGTAATAATGCTGTACCATAGACTTCCTAAACCGTTCTTGGCCTGCAGTGTCCCACAGCTGCAGCTGAAAATAGTAAAAAGTATACTCACAATATGTGAATGCTTCTTGCACAAAAACAAACCATGGATACATGACTACCTAAATCTACACAATAGAACAGGGGTGAGAAATCAGGACCCCCCCCCCCCCCCAAACAAAAAAAAAAAAAAAAATAAAAAAACCCTCGCAACACACACCATTATTCTTCTCATCTTAATCAAACAATCCTTTCTTCT
>Ga0131853_10009860_pt1 | contig 17480 bp, 12 predicted proteins | sample TergutLab28metaG_FD_92764 | JGI IMG/M metagenome (GOLD analysis project Ga0131853, IMG submission 92764) | Labiotermes labralis P1 segment gut microbial communities from Petit-Saut dam, French Guiana - Lab288 P1 (version 2) (version 2) | ecosystem: Host-associated > Arthropoda: Insects >... | reverse complement strand
TATCTCGCTGAATTCTCCTTAAAATGGGAAATTTTAAAGAAAAAGTTACAAAAAAAATCAAAATACCTTTTAAATTTAAGAACCTCCCCCCCCCCCCCCCCCCCCCCAGAAAAATAAATCATGCTGTTTGTGAGATCATGTGGAAAAATACAAAATACTGTAGACTCAAGCAGGTCACAGATGACAATATGGCACATGCACATTGTATGCTGGATACCTAAGACTACAAATTTACTCACAGTAAGTAATAACTATTGCTCTTCCACTGCATGAATGGTGGCATGAATGTGCCTCAGTGTTATGTTATACGTACATTGCCTGTCTTGTTGATCATATCGCACTCAATTATTCTTAGAATGAGAAATGTTTCTGACAAAAGTTGTAGAGAAAATCAAAACACACATTTTATATTATGTAACTTTTTTGTTTTTTGAAAATGGTGGCATTTATGAGTAAGTGTTGAAAAATGCTGTACAGCTGGACAGGCCACAGATGGCAATATGGTGCACATGCATTGCATGCTGGCTACCTAAGTCTACAAATACAGACTCAGAATATGTAATACTTAATGATTTTCCACTGCAACAATAGTTGCACAAGCATGCATCAATGCTATGTTATATGAACACTGCCCATCTTGTTAAAATTTTCAGGAAGTAAGTCATGGGGATGTCAGATGGATGGAACTGGCTCATGATCATGTCTGATGCTGAGCTCTGATATTACCAGTGTTTAAATTTCGTGTTCTACAGCCAGAGTGAGTTAATTAGTTAGATGGATATTAGGGAATACCTTGTGAGGATGGGAGTTGGATGGAAGTAGCTTAGGATTGTGTCCATATTGTGATATTAGCATTGTTGAAACTTTTTAAGCTGTTGCCAGAGAATAAAGTAACCCTAACTTCAATCAGTTATTTCAGATTGTCACTCCCTGGGGAACTTAATAATTCAGTTTGCCACATAATTAATTACTCAGTCAAGGAGGTGTTCCTGTAAGCTGTCCAACTTGCATGCAGGTTACGCAAGAGATGTATCAGATCCTGCATGCCAAAGGCTACCCTCTCACTTGTCGTGGCACCATCAAGGTGAAAGGAAAGGGCGAGATGGTGACATACTTCTTAAATGGATACTCCAGCACTGCTGCTACACCATCAAGTGCAGGCACCCCTAGTCAAGAGCCAAGCTAGATATATGGGCACGTTGGTACCTGGAAGCCTGTGTCGAGTAGACTCTGCATGAACATCATGCCATTCGGCACTTGTGTCTTGGTACTTTATATATTCAGCATTACCAATATGGTGTCAGAAATACTTGAGAAATGTGAACAACATTATGCTCATTAGAAGAAGGGTCTTCAAGTTTTAACAAGAATGGGTTTAGGAGAAATGCATTTTCAATAACTTATACAAAGGTAATCAACACCGACATGCTGATCTCACAAAACGTTAGGGTTGATTACAACAGCTGATGAATGAGTGTAACAAAGTCACATGGGACATTATAAACATGTAGTGTGACTAGGTAATATATAATCCCTTAGCAATGGAACATGCACCCTGCCATCATGAATGTACAGAACTGTGTAAATTGAAGTACCAAGATGGCGGCAGACAGATATACTCCCATGCCTCCAGTGCAATGAAACAGTGCCAAACCCCATGCCAGGTACATTACATAATTCTTGCTATTATCTTTCAACAGGGTATTTAATGAAGTTGTTTGTCACTGGTGCCTAATGGAACAGGACACACTACCTGTGCAGTCTTCTTCTCATAACTGTTGTTCTCAACTGCCAGGACTCTTGTCCTTACAACTTTCCCAGACCCCTTTTTTAACCCTCTCCCTGCACCCTTGTTCTCATAAATCTCCCTGAACTTTCCTGCTCACAACTGTTGCTGGACCCTTGTTTTCACAGCTCTGTTTGGATGTTTGTTCTCTCCACTGTTCTTGGACCTCTGATCTCACAATCTCCCTGCACCCTTGTCCTCAGACTTTTCCCTGGACTCTTGTTTTCACAACTGCTTTCCCACTCTCATCTATCTTCCAAGGCTATCTTATTTTCAGAAAACTAATTAAGGTGTCTGTCTTCTGGGATGTGACACCGTGCAGTCTGGTAGATGCTTTGGAGGCACCTACTGCCTGAATCATGACAGTAGGGAAGCAGTAGTTTCTGCCAAAACATTGGTTCAGAAGGTAAGCCTTGTAATAAAAGAATTAAATAAGATATAATATTTAGGGACTTAGAGGTTCTCTGAAATAACCAAATGTGAACAAGAGAACTTGTCCCATGAGGTGATTAGCACTCTGATTCTTCGAGGACTCCTTCCATGTGTCATACCGGATCCCACACACTTTAGTTACTTGTAAGAAGTGCAATGAATTGTGTTGCCTAAAATGAAAATAAACTTGTGTAGATCGCTTTGTTTCTTGATCTTTGTGCATCTGTATGGTTTGTAGATTTTGTAAACAGCTGTGCCAATTACACCAGCAGATGTGTGTAATCAGCTGTTATGGTGAGAGAGAAAATCTTCAGTGTTTGTACATCTTAAGTATATTACACTTTCATAACTAGTTTCTGCTAGTATTTTATTCCAATATGTTGATTGTAGACTGAAAATGTTGACTGTGAAAAATATTATTTCATCCCTTCCAAGATTAATTTATCAGTAGTAAAAATGCATTAAATTCCATTGCTAATTAAGTTATGGAGCTATCCATCATTCTGCATTTGCACATGCAGCTGCTTGATATGAACACAAGCAACAGTTGTTAAAATGCATTCATTCAAACAGGTAAAAGTAAGCTGCACTTCTGACATTTCAGGTATTACTGTCTCGGTCTTCATGAGGAATGACCGCTATTGATTCTGATAGGATAGGTCCACAGATCAGTGGTAACTACTTTATTTTATTTGTTAAGTGATGGTAAATGGTAAGAGAAAAATATGTGGTGCAATCACATAGTTTTCAAACTAATGCAAAGTGATAGTGCTACTGTGTACTGCCAGATATAGGTACAATAGAATCTGCCAAGTTCATTTCCTACTTGGAATAAGGTGGTAGCATGTGTGACTGTTAAGTAAGGTCTTATTAAGAACAAGGGTGTGCCCTTTGCAATTTTGACAAACCTACAAAATGACAGACTTGAAAGAACAGGGTTCATACATCAAATTTTGCTTTAAACTGGGAGAAAATAATATGGAAGCTTTGTAAATTTTGAAAGTGTTTCTGGAGAGTAGACATTGGATAGAACACAAGTTTTTGAGTGGTTTTCCAAGTTCAGAAGCAGTGTGACCTTTGTTGAGGATAGCAATTGCTTGATATGTCCATTGACAAGCAAAACAGATGAAAACATGTGTTGCTTGATGGAAAATGTACTCAAAAACAAAAGAATCGCTACCTCTGAATTTGCTACCAAGTGGAAATTTCATTTGGTTCACTTTAGAGCATCTTGAAAGGAAGTCAGAACATGTGTTGGATTGCTGTGAGGTTTGTGCCCTCCGCCCATTCACCCTTCTTTGTCTGTGCATGTATTTCTGACTCAAAAAGAAATTAATGCTGTTCCACACCCTCCCCCTTCCCAATATATATCATCATGTGACTTCTTTCTTTTCCCAAAAATCCAGATGGTGTTGTATGGGAGGAGAGTAGTAGCAGAGCAGCTAATGCATGAATCTGACCTGTCATTTCCACCTAACTTTCAGTTTAGAATACTTAGAGCTTTGCCTCCACCCCAGTTACAGTTTTATACCATAGCATTTAGGAAAAGAGGTAATTTATTTTGCATGATGTGTATGCTATAAATTGTATGCATAATGTGGAAGTCTTAGTTTGTCCCCATGTTTCATCTCATAAACTAGGCAATGGAATTTTATGAAATTTAGTACTGGGGTTGTGTTGCAGCAAAAGTTGTGAGTTGAGTTTAATTTTGGTCCAATATAAGCCCTGCCATACTTGGAACACAAATTAAAGTTTATAATTCTTCTAATAAGACAATTCCTTCTAACAAAACATTATGTACCACATATCTTATTGAGGGCTGCAACTTTTACTTAAAAAGTGTTTTGATAAGATAAATAGTTCAGGAAAAACAATAAAAATAATTTATATGAAAATATGATGTTAATTAGCTTTGAAAAAGTATGTTTGTATCTGCAATAATTGAACATAAACATCAGTCAGGTATGTAAAATTGCCAAAATACTCAGTCTGAAGACGCATGAATTGCAAATTGAAGTATACTTTCCATAATGGCTCTGTATGCACAGCACAGCAATGTTTGCAAGGGCCTATGACCAACTCTATATGTAGGATATTGTCATAGTTGAACTCTTCATCAACTGTTTCAATAATACAATTCTGAAACGAATCTTATCAGACTGATTGTCATACCAGCATAACTTTAAATAATTGAGTGTCTCCATGTACAGTTAAATCCATGTTTAACATTGGTGTTACATTCCTGAAAATTTAAACATGAGCGAAGCAACGCAGAATGGAGCATTCCCCCCCCAGAAAGTTAATTAAAACAACTGAGAGTATGGCCGTTGAAGACCCATCAGATGCCATTAAAGACATTAATCTGATTCTAGGCTATGTTTGTCAAATCTTTGGTCACTAAGATTTGTCAACATTAAAGCAAAGCAACATTGTTCTGGCCAATGTCAAACCAGGACTGATTGTATACGCCTAGATGTGGAAGTTTACTTCATGTGGCCTGATATACATTCAGATATGATAAACATTGTCACATTTAAGTTTAAGTTTGGTTGATGTCTAATGCGGATATTTCTGACAATATCTGTGGATAAAAATTCAGTCTGAATCCATGTGGCGGGAGGTTTGTGTTGGTATGACTAGATTTCTTCCCTATTTTCTCCACTTGGACTGCTGGCAGCTTAAAATTTGATATCTCTGGTGTTCTGAGGATGTGTACCAAGATGAAAGATATTTCATTTCCGAACAGCAACGGAATTTTGGTGCTATACAACACAATGATACATTATTAGGTTATCATTTTCTCTGGCTACAGAATTATTAGGCATGTACTCATTTCCTAAACTGCATGAAATGTACAACATTGCACAATGAGTGACTAATCCTAGTCCTGAGAACTGACTCTGGTGACAGATATTTATTTCAGTGGTTAGGCACAGCATCACAGTTTTGGCTGTAGGAGTCATGTATCTGATCCACGGTGCATGGTTCAAAGAATTTTTTTTTTGTCATTCCCAGTGGCCTGTGTTGGATTAACTTATTTTAAACAGCCATTTTAGTAATTGTGAATCTTTTCTGCTGGTGTACAATGTATTGTATGTTGACACCTTTGTATATAAAACACAAAAGACGTCATAATGTTATTAATGATGATGGAAAGCAGATGGTGAAATAAAGAGAGAATCAACATTTTATTACCTTCAGGTTGTATCATTTGTTTAGAAAAGGAACACTGTTGACTTTGTTGTCATATTTGGGTACCATCAACACTGATTCTAAAAATAAATCACAGTCAGCAGTATAAACAGAAAGAAGATAATGACGACGACGACAATGACCATGAGAATGATGACAGCAACAACGATAATAAAATTTACAGCAAAAAAATGATCCAGAACACTGCATCCTATTCTCAGTCTTAAACATTACAAATTCTCACTCTGTATAACACCAATTTTAATATTATCCTCCAATACATGCTTGTTATCTCCCAAGCAGCCGCCTACTGTGATATCTTCCAACTAAATGTTTTGTGTACTAACCATCCAATCCATTTTATATGTCACTTTACATGAATTATCATCACGGCCAATGCCGTATTTTTCGCAGGGTATGCAGCAGTACACAGTATTGACACACAACACAAAAATGAAAAATAATAATTCATTGTTGTGCTACAGGCATGAGCAGTGTAACATTTAAGTCAATACAACTGACACCAGCCAACTGAATTACTGTAATTGCAACAAAATAAGCTGCAGACATATAATGTACCTTTATGTTTTTTGTACCGTGTATTATGATTCAATTATGTAAGGTAAACCTACAAAATGCAACTCTTTCAAATTAATTAATTAATTTGAAAGAGTGTACAGTTTGTTGCTCTACATTACATAAATATAATATAACATTATGTTGCTTTCCTATAATGTTTATAGCCACCCCTTGGCACTCCTAACAGCCTCATACCTTCTCAGTCCAAGGGAGCATTTTCATGGTATTTTTCAACATTGCTGGCAACAATGAAACATACTTAGGTCTCCAAGTCAAGTTCCCAATATTTTGCCTGCTTTTAACCATATATGAAATTCCTCAACAGAATTTCATAAAAGTTCCCCATACCAAATTTCACAGAAATCCATCTACTGGAAGACATACAGACATAATGAAGGCAAAAGGCGCTTTACACGACTATGCAAACATGCCAACAAACTGTTCTCTTAGCATTGCCATGCATTTGTCTGTCCACAGATAAAAATTCAAGAACAGCAGAACAGATTTACTTCAAATTCAACACACACTATGGACTGTCACTAAAATTTGCCTTCAGAATTGTGGCTGAAATCTGACAACATTAAGAACATTTTATATGTGTTTCTGTTATTGTAGTGAATAGCTATCTCTTTCAATAAGTTTAGGGGTTTCTGAGATAGTTGAATATAAACGATCAAGTACACCATAATTATTATATTTTGCATACATTTTTCTGTCTTAGTAAAAATTACTTGCCTTATGTTATATGCAATTACCCTCTCCCCCAGATTTTACAAGACTGTCCTAAAGCTCTGAAAACATCTATGTTGTGCAGTTGTAGAGAGTGCAGTTCAGAAAAGGTTATGCGTGGGTCCACAAAAGACCCAACCTATTATACTTGGAATCCAGTGGTTGCATATTAACCGATTTAGCACATGTTTCCAGCAGTCCAAGTCACTACAGAATGTTACTATGAGATCAAAATACTCACACATGTATATATTTTTGTAAATACTGTATCAACTGCTATATCTATATATTGACATAATGTTGTAGTTTTAAAGGTGAATGGATAACAGGAAGTTTTTTTAAGTGTTCCAACTGTCAAAGTTGAGTTCACAGTATAGCTAATCATTTTTCTGTGGCTGCACAAAATAGCTACCTAAAAGATTATTGAATAAGCTTCAGTGCTATCAGCATGCAAGATGTCACATTTGTGACACCAAGACCTAGCCAAGTATGCAAGGAGATGGCCTGGCATGGCACACTGTGAGCTGCATGTAACAAAGGAGTAATATAGTTGTTATACATTTTTCACAGAATAAAATTCATTATGTGGAGGTTATGTGTGTCCAACCGTCTGTCTGTCTGTTACTTGATATATATACACCATTGGACCCTTTTCTTTTTAATCATTGTGTGAGATTTCAGCTTGGCAATTCAGATATTCGGCTATATTGCCCAAAAAATGCCAATGGGAAAACTGTTCACTCTGTTATGGAGTACACTTCTTGTAATTCTCTTTTTACTATTTAAGGGTACATTCATATTTATGTAAAATATCTCAGCAAGTCCTATTTATTTCACCCAACTTTTAAGAGTGTCTCCATTTCTCATGTGACTGTGACAGTGCCAGACAACTTCAACATACAGCACCCCTCTGAAATCTATGTATGCATTCTTAGCATAAAATGCAGGCTATTATTTGTATAAATGTTTTATCTTTATAAAACTACAAAACATATTTCAGTGAAATGACTTATAGGCCAGTCCACACTCTCAGTTATGGCAACGTAATTCTGGTGCCCATAAATTCTACTTTACACAAAGCCCAGCCTGAACTTTTATCAAGTTAATCAACAGTGGCATGTCATGCAAAGAATTCAGAGCTGACTGTTGTCTACTTATGATATGTGAATCAGTTTCCAGTATGATAATTATTGAATTACAATGTTTGAAAAAATTAACTGTTCACACTGTATGAAATTACACATTCCAACATTTTTCAGCATCTTATAGAACTATATTAACTTTACTGTAAGAATATTACACTGAACACTATCCAACGTCTAATTAAGTGTTTCCCAAATGATGTTCTGCAGAACCCTCAGGTACAGGAAATTCTATTATTATTTTCCAAAACAATAATAATTTAAAGCCATTTTTACACTCATGACTTGGTCAAATATTCCTGCATTGGCATAATACTAGAATAAATACAATAACAATATTTTGACACAATTTCTTTGTGTATATATAAGATATACCTGAGACAATGGATAGTGTTGAATATAATATTCTTATAATGAACTAACTGTTGTCACAGACCTTAACTATTTTGTCTAAATTTTACATTTCACTGATATCTGACATCAAACTAGAATAAGATTTCCAGTATGTCAGACCGAAGATCTAGAAAGTGTTTCATAGTTTCACACAGTACGAGCTCATCCCATAAATGACATAACTTATCAACAAACTTCACAATCATTGTATTATCATGTTAGTTCCTTGCCTTGGGGGGGAGCAAGTCAGGGTATCCTCACAATGGATGTGCCATCCCTGGCAAAGAAATTGTTATACATGATAAATTAATCATTGTAACTTTCTGTGAAGTTATCCACTTAAGCCAGTCACAGAAAAGGATGGTTTTCATCTGCAGGGTTTGTAAATTTGAATGGAAGCGATAATGAATGTTAGTGTATGTAGAATATCTGTAGGTGTGTAAATATGTTTTGCTGTATAACACAAAGCTATTACACTGAGTACAGTGGTATTCATGTCTTTTCGTCCATATTCCCGTCCTGCATGTTCGTTTCACAATTTGAAAAAGTCACTGTTAAGCACGACCTACTGTTTGCAACCAAGGGACACAATGTCTCACTAGCACGCAGCCGATTTCAAAGAACCGCCCCCTCCCCCCAGTAGTAACTTCTTGTTTATACTACAATGTATAATTTTTATTCTACATCAGAATGGCGAATAATTCCGCAATAATTGGTTCCAGGTCACTGACTGACAGTCAATGGCAAGTAATGAGTCGCGCAAATAGTCAACATGAGAAACCACATTCGCATCTGTCTTTATCCTACCTTGCTTGGTCACACACATCGCACACATTATACCAATCCCGAAACACAACACCTAACCTCATGTATTTCCACACCCTAACATTGAAACCTGCCGTAAATACACCTCTTATCCGTGAAGCAGCATCCATGGTTATGATCGGTATGAGTGATTTCAGGCTTCGCCGCGAGGTGAGATGAGAACTGCGCTCGAGTGGTAGTGAGTAGTGGTAACCACTGATATTCCGTCTCTACGAGCCGTACATTGATGCAGTATGGGGATCCGTGCACAGAGCGTGTGTCTGTGAGAGCGGGAAAGATTACGAATGTGCGGAATGCGCATTTGTTTTATTTCTCTTATATGAAAAGTGTATTGTTGCAGATACGGTGTATAATTCTCAATATTTGTTTGTGGGCTTAACAAGAATCACACCAAAATGTCCAGCATGCCTTCAGAAGCTCCACCTGAAGATGTGCTAAACATTCTTATTGCCAGTGACATTCATTTGGGATATGCTGAGAAAGATTCTATCAGAGGTATGATATTTGTGGAGGCAAATTTGACGACCATTCAGTGTTGATACCTTATTTATTTAAATTGCTTTGAATAGGTCGGTTTTACGGGCGTTCTTGCGAGATCTGAGGTTCTTAGATTTGGAGATACAAGTTTTCCAGGATGTCACATGATGTAACGTCCCAGAAGAATTTAAATCTCCATATACCATAGATGGTGTTGGCTTCTTGTCCCAATTTAATGTTCTGTACCTTACCTGTTAGGTTCACTGTGGAACCCCATCTGAACACAAATTCATCCGAGTATGCCTGGTTCAATTCAGAGTATAAGCTTAGCCATTTTAACTCAGTAAATGGGTGCCCTACAGGCCTACCAAGTTAGATTAGACTAGACTACAGCAGATTTATTTATATTGCATAGATACTTTGTGAAACTGAGCCAAGGATGTAGAATGTTTCATGATCTAATGTCTTACTTGTTTCAGATACAAGTGTAAACATGAATGCTTAGTAAATATCTGTTTACAGTCTTTGAGAAAATTAATATCAACCATCACCATTCATACAAATGTATGTTACATTTGCAAATTCTTAAATTAGGTAATTTCTTGTACAGAGTACAATGTGTGAGCTGATACTTTTTAATGCTGCCTGACATCATACTTTGATGTCATGTTTTAAACTTTTATGGTAGGTAAAAGATCGCTGAATAACTTAATTCAGTAAAATAAACTTCTTGGTATTTAATCCATGAGGGTAAAGCTGTGCTTGTACCTATATTTTGTATAGCTGAATTTGTTTGACATTTCTCATGTTCACAACAAATAACCCTAAGTATTTACTGGCAAGTGTAAGAATATAAATGTGCTTAAGTATTCCCTTTCAGACCTTGCCATTATTATATGATTTTTGGGGATACAATTGTTTTGTATGGTGTCTGTTTAATTTCGTCAGAAAATTATTACACATCACATTATTGAATGGGAATACGTGAAATAAACTAATTTTATATTTTAATGAGCATTGTGACTTATCTTTATGGCAAAATATATTGAGCTTACTTTAGGATAATATGGTATGTTTTAGTGTGTATCTTCTAAAGTTCAGTCATTGTCAGATTGCAGGCCAAAAAATGTTGGCTGGTCAGTGCAGGAGAATAGTGCAGGCACCGTTCTCATGTGGTGGCAACATTAGGACCAATGTCATTATCTGTACCAGGTTACTGCACATTACACAATGTGTAACATAACCAAATTTTCACTACAAGTATAGAATGCACAACAGATCTTTCCTGTTACAGGAAGTTTCAAGTTTGGTGTCAGCTGTATTTCTGTTCACAAAATATTTCTTTGCCATTACAGAATGTACGAATGGTGTGGGAACATACCCAGTACATTTGTAGATGAGACTGAGGTTCTTTCAGAACACAGTAAGGTTAGAGTTTGGCATCATCTGTAGTTTATTGTACAGAATATTTCCTTTTTGGTATACAATGTACAAATGCTGTAGAAACACGACCACTACAAATACTATAGTTCAGACAATTATTCATTTGGACCTTGGAAACATTAGAGTTTGGTGTCAGCATGGGTACACTTTACAGCATAACAGAAAACATTTTCATTGGTAATCCATTAATGCTCACCAAACTGCATTTGAAGGATCACTTTGCTTATTGGGCAGATTTTGCACTTTTTCTTCATGTTAGTCCAATATATTTGGAAGTGAAACCACCATATGGTATTGCTGTGATCTATCCACATGTCTGGAGTGACTAGAACTGGGAATGCCTAAAATGGTACAGTGTACTGGTTCATTGAAGTATCAGTGTTAATGTGTGTCATGTAATGTATGTGATGTTATCTCTGGTATTTGTTAATTGTTATATTGTAGTTGTTTGAGGATTATGTAAAACTTTGTTTTGTAGGTCACTTCAGTAGTGTAGTGATTAATGTTCCTGATTCTGAATTGAAGGTTTTGTGGATCAAATGGGCATGAGTTCAGCTATTTTCAGCATTGTAAATACATCTGTGATTAAAAGGTTGGGATATATAATGAGTTTTGTGTGTAAGGTGGTAATTGTGGTTTTCTTTATGGAGGAATAAGATGTGTAGAATCACACTCTGAGTATTTTTTTTGTGCTGTTTCATAGGCCATTTTCAGTGGTACAGTTGCTGTTGTATGCATTATTTGGTGACTTCACAATTCTACAGTAGTCCAACTAATTCTTATGAAATTTGTTATGTTGGAATTTAATATAACTTTATTGGCTGTAAATTATTTGTTTACAGTGATGGAAGACATTTAAACAATTCTGAACGTGGTCTGTTTTTGGATGTGAAATAATAATAATAATAATAGTGATATTATCTGCAAAGAGTGTAGGTTTAGGTTTGGATGTGATAGTTGGGACAGATCATTGATGTGCAGGAGACAAAGCAAAGGACAAGATATTCACCCTTGAACTTCATGCTCTAAAATGCCCCGGTTAGAGTGTAGTGTATAATTTCATGTGGTAATTGTAATTCTTTCTTTCTTCTCCTTCTCCTCCTCCTCCTCTTCCTCCCCCCACCTCATCTTTAAGGCATGATATAAGTTGTTGTCCAGCCACATGCCGCAAATACCTCCACTGCATTTGTCAGAGCTTGCCATTTGTTGTTATTTCATTTTTTTTAGTTTATATACAGTGACCTCTGCACCTTATGAAATGATTGTTTTTTTGGGTTTATAGTAGTGGTTGTAGAAGATAAGGTACCAACAGTGGTTGGAAAAAATGCAGACCTTGAGAACCTTCAGGTTTACCATGCAGAGATACTAAACTAGACTGGCACCTGGTGAAAGTGAACATTGGAAGGCACAGAGTCCCACTATATTATGCATGTGATTCATATCCTGCTTCATGTGAGACTCCCATTATTACTAAGTGATTTATAGAAATGATAGTTTTACTCACATATTGTTTGAACATTCCAGATTCATTTGTGGTAGGAGTATGGCCTCTGAATACCATACAGATTAGGTGGTTTTAATCAGATAATCAGTATAAATGGAAATAGTATTGGGACTCATCAAGTAAGAGCAAATTCTATGCCTTTCAGTGAAAAAGGACAGTCTGTCAAATCATGTCCTTTCCCAAAACCAAACATCATGGTAATATTTAATGTGGACAGCAAACATCTGTGTATTGGCCTTATGTCATGTCAACAAACCTTCTTCCTACATTTCAGCCACTGCTGATCATAGTCTGTTAGGCTGTTCCATTCAGCCACAAAACCCATGCAGTACTTAATGTAGAACACGCACAAGGTCTGGCATTCAGTTTTTTATGCTGAATATGCAGTGTCAAGTGATTGAATTTGAATGGTTAGTGCAGAGTGATTGTGTTCTAGGAGGGGACACATACACAACATTTGAAGAGATTCTTTTTCTTGCTCAAGAGAAGAATGTGGATTTCATACTGCTGGGTGGGGATTTGTTTCATGACAGTAAACCGACGCCACGATGCATCCATGACTGCATGTCTTTGATCCGTAAATATTGCATGGGTGACAGGTGAGAAGTAGAACATGTTGTTTCATTCTTCATAGTTTTCCTCAGGTAAATGTACGGTGTACATTTAGCACATATTTTTGAACTTTCATTTTGTAACCATTAAATAGTATCAGATTTTATTGCTATGAAGTAATAACAGCAGGTAATTATGGGAGGATCATGCCCTCATATTTCCAAGTTTATCAAGAGGGTACCGGGAGTTGTGGATTACTGGTGAATACACATAAGAGTTCTGCACCCAAAATATGACCACTTTTTTTACTGGTATTACAGTGTGTACTGCAGTAGGCAAAACTTCAAGAGTGGGTTGAAGCATATTGAGGTATTGTAACATGCTTCCGAGACATATACGCGGATGTATTCTGATGATTGTTTCCATTTATCACTACTACTGCAATATAACGCCCATGTAAATACATCTGGGGGACAAGGTTTTTTATACCTTAAATAAATATAAATTGTAAATGGGGTTGTGTCAAAATCAAAAAGAAAACTGCTACTGTGGTTACAAAAACATTGTATGCACTCTAAATTGAGACTTCATGATGTCTTTTCTCCAGTTTATGTTTATATGTTTATATTTCAATATATATGAAATTAGGGTTTCAATGTACAACACATTCTATGAGTGTGTTGTTCTGTCAGCAGATCTTCATTGAGAACAATCAGACACTACCAAACAGAATGTAGATATATAATGAGTTGTGTTGCTAGAATATTACATTTTAAGTCTATCTGTTCATCATTGCCACCACTTTCTTTACATTTCTCCACTTCTTCACTGATCAACAGAGTTCTTCTGTGGTCATGGTAGCCAATATGGTAGTGATTGTATCTACAGTCACAGAATCTCAGAACTCCACGAATTGGTTTGAAATTAGCATTTTCCCAGTTTTCAAATCTAATCTTTTCATTGTCATCCTCAGAGTCTTTGTGAGTCTTGAAAATGGATTGGACACTGTACAGTAGTTCATATCTGATTCTGAGATCATGTTACTCCATTGCACAATACCAACTCCGTACTTTTAAACCAAACCCTAAATTGAAGCTCTTAAAGGATGTGTGGACTGAATTTTTATGTCCTAAATGTGGGAAAAACTTAAAATTCAGAAATCTTATATTGAGAAAAACAATACATTATTTACATGGGGTGTTGGCTGGGACCACACAACAGAACTTAAAATGCAGGAAAATCTTAAATCAAGAAACCCTATTTTGTCATTTTGTTGTAATCGTAGTTTATAAAAAAAGAAAAGAGTTTGGAGTGGGGATTTGAATTTCATCCACAAGCATTGGTGTAGCACTTGCCCATCTCTTTAACAACACCGAAACTACATGTTGGCAAGAATGTGGAGTAAATATCATCTCTGTTAGGTCTGTGGCATGAAACAGAAAACTGACTGGGGAGCTTTCATGTATTAATTAGAATACAAAACTCAGCGATAACTTTTTATGCATATCCTTGGACCTGAAATTTGTCAGACATACATCAGAGTTGGCTTTCATGTGGTTTGCATTTCAAAACATTACCTTAAATGAGGTTGTAGTAATGAAATATGGAAATTGGAAAAGCTGTTTACTTGTGTAAGGTTAGTACGGAGGACACAGTCTAAATAAGTAGCCTTAAAAACTGTGCCTCACCATTGTCAAGTAACTTAAAATGTATTTTGCTGACCTGTTTGTTAACTAGACCTGTGGCAGTGGAATTTCTGAGTGACCAAGCAAAAAACTTCAAGCACTGCAAGCATCCAGTTGTCAATTATGAGGACCCAAACCTCAATGTTTCCATGCCTATCTTCTCCATACATGGTAACCATGATGATCCAAGTGGTGAGTGAGCTTTCCTTCACATTGAAATCTGACATGTGTTGTTGATTTAGTACAGTATTTTGTGTTACATAATTCCTTTCTTGAGGTAAAATGTATACACCATGTGATCATTAACTGACTGGTCAAGTTAGAGAAGCAGTCAGAGTGCATGACTGGCCAGGTTACCTGTGACAAGGTGCGACAACATGCTTGAGTGATTCAACAGTTGTACCTTTCCTTTGGGACATTCTGAGTAGATTCTTGTCCAGAGGCTGCCTGTTCTGATTTTTCTTATTTTCCTAGGTTCTCCCAGCAAAATTATGGAATGGTAAAGATAAAGTTGTCCCACGTGTATGCCATGATCACACATAGGGAGTGGAAGTATAACTCCAGCTGTTCTTAACCTTGGCACGATGGGGATGAGTGGTCAGCTTCAGGGCCTGGCTGCTTTACTGGATAGTATCTTGAAATAACCCTGTGACTGCTTCTTTCCAGTTTATCCTCCTACCTGACATTATATAATGTAACAAGTTGACAGAATTAATGATTGAAGTTCATATAAATAATGATTTAAAAGTTCAGGTCTGTCTTACAGAAAACACTGCGTCCTCATTACCAAGACCAGTGAGTTACTGTCATTTAGGGATGTAATTGCTGTGTATTGTGAGAATTGTGCAGAACGCATAAATACACTGTGTGGGTGTACTGCAGAAGTTTGGAATGTTCAAGCAGATGGTGCATATAGTAAGTTGCCTGCTATAGAAGGTTACTAAATTCCTTTCATCCCACAGTTTGTGTCACAATAACTATATAGTATATGATCCTCACTGAGCAGTCACTAGGCTTTCAGTTAGTCAAGAAATTTTCTGAGTTTGTCACCATTCTCAAAAACCTTCTGTTGAATTTCATGTCATATATTAACTTGCATACATTTCAAATATAAAATTTTTTTTTTTTTACTTAATAATTCTTATTTTGATCAAATTCTTGCTCATTCTACCTAAAATTTGACATTATGCTGAAGTCAGGGAAGGAGTAAGCATGTGTCTGGATTCAAGTGAACCACCTGCTCTCCCACCTGAGCTGTATTTCATGTTTGCATTTCATCAACACCATTAAGAAGCCAAGGATTCAAAGAGAATGATAAAGTTGATAGAATTAAAGCAACAGCTAGTGTTCAGTAGTGTTGATTGCCAGCATCAGTAGGAACATTTACATCTGTTTATCACTCTTTGGAGATGTACCTGAAGAACAGAGAGGAACAGACGTATAATTCTGATCTTGCAGGATATCAGCAAATCAGTTCTCTGGATCTGCTTAGTGCATCAGGGCTGGTCAACTATTTTGGCAAATGGACAGATCTGACGCAAGTTGAGATCTCTCCACTCCTCATGCGGAAGGGAGTCACGCGACTCGCACTGTATGGGCTCAGCCACTTAAAGGATGAGAGACTTGCCAGATTGTTTATGAATTACAAAGTGAGTGCAGTCATAGTATGGATCTCTGTGGACATGTAACTGTGTTAAAGGTGTAGGGCACATCTCGTAACCTTCAATGTTGAGGAATTATGGATTTGCATGTTTATTTTCTGGTAATAGGGGTTTTAAATTTCCCATTAATACTGGTTTGGTACTGACATTTTATTTTGATGTAATTTATTTTTTTGGAGGGGTAAGAAGTGAGTTTAAATCTTCCTGTTATGCAGGTAATTCAGGGGCAGTGGTATTTATACTGAAAAATGTAATGCTTGGCAGCCCGTCTCTGCATATATTGTGTTATAATACACCACCAGTAAAGGTTAGAGCATCCCTTATGTTAAGATTTTTTATGTGATCCCGTGTCATTGCATATGACTTTTGTGCTGAACATAGTGGCAGCAGGCAGGCTTTTCTATGACTGTCTTGGTTTTTTCTTATCAAGTATCATTCCATCAGTGCTCCATATACGTGGTCTGTAAATAAAGTAATGAGACTGATTCAAAATAACTCTGTACTTACTTTTAAACTACAAATCGAGTTTGTCCCCTTCAAAATAGTTCCCTTGGGAGGCTACACACCTCCGGAGACGTTGTTCCCACTCTTCGTAGCAGCGCTGGAAGTCTCTAACCGGAATCACTTTTAGTTGGTCAGTTACAGCTTTTTCGATGTTTTCCACCGTCCCAAAATGGCGTCCTTTAAGGTGAAACTTTAGTTTTGGGAACAAAAAGAAGTCGCACGGACTGAGATCAGGGGAGTATGGGGGCTGTGGAACAACAGGAATGCCCTTTTTAGCCAAAAATTCGATCACAGAGATCGCCGTGTGACAAGGGGCATTGTCGTGATGGAGCATCCAGTTGTCAGCAATGCTTGGTCGCATGCGAACAACTCTTTTTCTTAGTCTTTCAAGAATTTCACGGTAATAAAACTGATTAACAGTGTGTCCTTGAGGCACAAATTCTGTATGGACAGTCCCTTCACTGTCAAAAAAGCAGATGAGCATGGATTTTATTTTTGATTTGCTCCTTCTCGCTTTTTTTGGACGTGGTGATGCAGATGTGTGCCATTCCTTACTTTGTCTTTTTGTTTCTGGAT
>Ga0131853_10009859_pt1 | contig 17481 bp, 9 predicted proteins | sample TergutLab28metaG_FD_92764 | JGI IMG/M metagenome (GOLD analysis project Ga0131853, IMG submission 92764) | Labiotermes labralis P1 segment gut microbial communities from Petit-Saut dam, French Guiana - Lab288 P1 (version 2) (version 2) | ecosystem: Host-associated > Arthropoda: Insects >... | reverse complement strand
CTGAGTGGACCCCGTTCCAGACCCACTACTACTCAGAAAATCTGGTAGCGCCGGGGATCGAACCCGGGACCTCTGTATCTGTAGCCAGAAACTCTGACCACTAGACCACAGAGGCGGTCCTGTGCTCATCACTAGGAGGTCAAAATTGCATTACACAGCCTCTGGTATCATCACACCTATAGGTGTGATGACACTGAGCTAAATAAACCGTAAATTACGTTCATATTAATTGTCTTAGTCTAGTCCAACCTTTAATGCACATGAAGATGGCGCCGACGTGCGCCGCGAAGTGCATGGTAGAATACAACGTAACGTGTCATGTAGAATATGTGCATTAAAGGCTGGTTTAGACGAAAACAGTATGAACGTAATGCAAAATGTACTTAATATCGAGGGGAACCGCGGTAGCACAGTGGTTAAGGTGCTGTGCTACAAATCGGAAGGTCGCTGGTTCGATTCCAAATGGCGTCATTGTAATTTTTCATTTACATAATCCTTCCGATCGTACTATGGCCCTGGGGTCGACTCAACCTCTAATAGAAATGAGTACCAGGAGTATTTTCTGGAGGTAAAAGCGGCCGGTGCCTAAGACTGACAACCCTACCACCATCCTGGGTCATTGTCACGTAATCTGGTAACCTTAACTTCCTGGAACCCTCTGGGAACCTCGGGTCTGTAATGGGACTGATTTACCTTTACATAACACCAAGGCTGGAGATTCATTGTAATGATTACAGGACAAACACCGGACTGTCTTCTGCAACCGAATAATGCAGTATACAGGATTTAGTAAATAACTAAATATGTCCCTCTACGTAATTAACCTTTTGGTGCCGGAATTATTTTTTAAATTTTAGCACATTCTGTATATAAGATGTGAATAATACAGAAACCAAATACGTTAGAATTATGAAACAAACTGCATTTTGAAGAGAAACAAATGGAGAGTATATAACATGTTTAAAATGTTCAGTACCTATATTTGTTGAATAAATATATAAAATGCAACTTTAGAGGTTAGCTGTGCGGTCCGACCACTATAGTTAACATTAGGCGTCGAAAGGTTAAGTACCATGCCATTAATGTTTATGCAGTGGAGGTAGATCTCCACGAATTCTTAACTCAGTCATTAGATGAAGATAAATGATATCGATAATAATCAAGCTAATTCCACCCAAGCAGTCACGAGTACGATTTAGATCGGACACTACAAGTAGCAGAGAGGTGACGACAAAAGAAGAAATCCATATCCCTTCTGCTGGTGTTTAAAAAAGAGCAGCTGCCCTTCGCTATTTAATCTCAAACACAACTCTCTGTTCATTCTAAATTTATTTTCTGGAACACGCGTCCGCTGTCAAATGTACGTGTGGACGTAATACTGTAGATAAAAACAGTCACAACGTTTACCTGTCATCTCTTTCATCGTCAACTTATCAGGAATTATTAATTTCAGAGTGTTCTGGTATTGATCCTTCCTCTGGAACACGAAGCTGTGGCCTTGACAGCGCGGGTGGGGGGTTCCCATATATCCCAACTACTCTCGTATAGGAAACAATAGGTACTGTCAAATACGGAAGACAGTATCACTTTACGCCGGTCGTCATTTGTAATGTGCTGAGGTTATAGCAAACCTACAGTCGAAGATACGCACAGCTCTAACCGACACAACACAGCAAAATGTCCTGCTTCTCGTAATGGAATTAGCTCGCCCTCATTGCCCCTCAGCTGAATGTACGTTTATGTGGAAAACATCGGTTACTGCTCATTGACGTCCGGTCCTTTAACTCTTCCATGCGAATTCACTGCGAAAGGTGAAGTCGTGCTCCTGAATAACCAACATTACTTGCAGCAATTTAGGGTATGGAGATAAAATTACTACATTCTTCCTTTCTTCTTATATGTCCTGTAATTCTTGTGGCAGAAATTATAATTGAAATGGCTGATGAAGAATGAGGTCTGCTTGTCCGCGGAATGCGAAGCGAAACAAGCGCAGCGCTCATCCACAGATTTAAAATTTTGTGCAAAATCTAAACCGGATTTATGACCTGGAACACGCCTATAACATCAGGCACTGTCCTGCGTCTCTAAAGACAGTGCAGTTTTCTGAAACACTGAAAGGTGACAAGGGCTACCCAGATAGTGAACGTGAATATTCAATACTTTTTAATGTAGACACTTTCTATCTTTCTTTATTTCGGCGCAACAGTCCTCACTAGGCCAGGGCCTCCTCTTTCACGAGGTTTCTAGATCACACACACAACGACGGACCACAATCGACAGGACTCCTCTGGACGAGTGATTAGCTTGTCACAGAGACCTCTACCTGACAACAAACAACACTCACAACAGACAGATATCTACGCCCCCGGTGGGATTCGAACCCACGATCTCAGCAGACGAGCGGCCGCAGACCTTCGCCTTAGTCCGCGGGGCCACTGGGACCGGCTTGGTATAGACACTGCCGCAATAAATTCGGTAATGAAGGGGGAGCAAGTAAAGTTGCTGCTGTTCAAGCCATGGAGCTGTGTGGAGAGGTGAATGTATGACTCCAATTATTCTTATTCTCAACGCTAGATAAACTTGAATGGTCAACTTTACCCCGGTGAAATGTTGTCCACTGAACAGAGTTTTGTTGGGTCCAGAGCCGTTTTAGACGGTTTGAAAAAGAGATATATCTCCTTGTCCTTGCTGGGATTCCAACCACGGCTCTTCGATTGCCAAACCCGTGGCCTAGCCACTACACCAACTGAGCTAACAGGGTTCCCAATAATGAAGCAGAGTAAAAGGAACTGAGGAGAAGTAACCTCTGTGAAAATAATTATAGGGATAAAAGGAGAGGAGGAGAAAGTGGCAGCCTTTCCTCCAACGCTGAAATAAACTCTTGATGAAAAGGTAAAACGCAGCCCACCATGTTTAATCAAGAAGGGATAGAAGATTATTAAGTACGTGTGTGGAATAGGATACCTACTTCAGAGGATATGTCAGATCCTAGAATCAGGTCGAAAATGAGTTTTACGGCAAGAGTTAACACAACAGGAAAGATGCAATAAAAAATGCTGGAATATTTAACAGCCCTAGAGTGGGCGACAAGTTTGGTACTAAGAAACAAGTTTATAGTAAATGAGAAACGAATCAGATTCTTTGGAACTACGCATATGTGAAACTTTTTATAGACAATACACCACATTAAAGTTAAGGTGGCAGAACATAAAGTTTAAAACAGGCTTGTATGAAGAAACGTGCAATTTTTATGATCGAAACTGAACGAAACTCGGCCTCTCGCCCTATCGGAAGAATATAAATTGTGGGTAACTGAAGAATAAAATCCAACTAGATGCCACTTATTACTTTATTATGGTTACGTTGGGCTCAATATGTTTCGGGCACCATTATGCCCATCATCAGGAGCTCACGACGATAGCGTTTGTTACCACATAGGCCGTCTGGTTCTTTAGTTGCTGCTGGTTGGAAGTTAAGTGCAGGCAGGACGGATGATGGGCATAATGGTGCCCGAAACATATTGAGCCCAACATAAGCATAATAAAACAATAAGTTGCGTCTAGTTGGATTTCACTCTTCAGTTATCAAGAAGATGCACGGTCCAATACACATCAAAAATGGATTGTGAGTATCTGGAAAGTGTAATTGAGGGGAATTTTTGAAACTAAGATGGATGAATTGAGGCCAAGTTTAAGACAACTACATAAGGATGTCAATTATAATTTACTATTTTCTCTACATATTGGTAAGGTAAAGACGAAGTCCACCACATGCCATGCATGTGAAGGCAAAAAAGGGGAGGCTAAGGTATAGCTCTAACCATTCGTAACCTCGACGTTGGAAGGGAGTGGGTGAAAGCACAACGCCCCGGCCACTTTTTCCCCGAGAAGACTCGATAGCCATCATATAGGAGGCTAGATGGGCCTCGGGGCTGTTCTGGACGAGCAGAGAAAATTTCGCCAATACCACCATTAGAACACAGGACCGTCAGGCAAGTAGCGAGTCGCTATACCGACTATTCTTCCCCAGCCGCCTGTACGTATTAGTAGGACGCTCAAATTCAGAAGGATAAAATGGACGAAGTAAGTAGCACGCGTGGGAATTATTATACTTGTATTTACTGTGTTTTGTATTTTTTGTACTGAGTTTTTTGTATTGTTTCGTTTATGTATATTTATTCTTATTGTTTTGTCTATACTTTTGTAAGGGAAACTGCCACTCGGTGTCATCTCAATTGCCATTAGTAATAATAATAATAATACTAAAAATAACAATATTAAAAACGTTCATGCAAAATCTGAAAATACAACAACACCTGTGAAACCTGGATGTGGTTGCAAGGAAAATAGGAGTATTTATTAGTGTGTAAACAAGACGTGACTTTGAAGACGACTTTAAATTTCGATTATTATTAATTTATGGTATGCTGCTTGCCCTGCACCGTAGAATGAAGGTTGTTTTTCTCTCTTTGGGGCGAAATGCTCGTAGAGTGGACTCTTATCCGTACTGTGGACTGAGAGCGGTGTTTTACTGCCCTGCAGCTGCAGCACGAGCGACTGTAACTAAATTTGTATCCTGCTTTAAGAGGCACGTTAATCCCATTCATTGTTGGTGTCGCGTTTTTCTGCAAGTCCAGCATCTATCGATCTAATTCCCATAGGCTCAAAGAACACGGATGAATTCTGATTATTTATATTCAAATCCTTTTGTTCCTGGAAAGGATGTCAGCAATAACTGTGCGTTCGCCATTTCCAATACGCCAACTCCAGCAGAACTGTATAGCGGTTTTTGACACGTAGTTGGCAGGTTCCCCGTTGGAATAGCTACAGGGACGAATGTTCTGACGGCGGTTGGCCACCACTTTTTCTCCTATCCTCCAGTTATGTTCCGAGAAGAGATCTTGGAACTGGCCACGTCACTTCTCCCAAATGTTTTGGAATTCACTATTCATAGTGATTCGATCATTTCTTTCAAATCTGTGTAACCTATACAGGCGACAAAAGATATTAACCCTTTAAAGACAAAGCGCAGACTGCTTTATTTAAAGACCCAGTCCGTACCGCGCAGTAAACACTTTTCTTCTCGGTTATAAAAACCATTCAGCTTATGCTGTATTGGGCCAAAGTCTATTTATTCCCAGATAAGTACAAAACACACACATACATTATGGCAAAATGTAAAATTCTTGAATGTTAAACCTGTTGGTTCATCACGCAAGCAGTAGGCTTGAAAAGGTTTAAGGTCTGATACTCGTTATGGGTTCGATCACAGTCCGCTCACGGTCAGGAAAAATATTTTTTACCTGTTTATTATCATACCAACATACGCACCAATAAGTGGTGTAAAGTAATATTAAATTACTCCGACACGTTTCGGTGTTAATACAACATCTTCAGGGAGTTTACAAGTTGTGTTAGCTAAAGTTATGAATTATTAAAATGATAAAATACAATATAGTAGTTGTGTTTTATGATAAAATCTTGGTAAATGTGACTGCATATGTAATTCCTGGTTAAGTGTTTTTGTGTGGTGCGGACTAAACAGGAACCGGAAGTTACATTAAAGTAATATTTTAACCTGTATTTTAATACACTTGTTGTGACCGTATGGTGCCGTCCACCTGATCACCACTGTGGAGCGCTCTGTTCAAACACAGTGAGGCCGAGGTCTCCATTCTTCTGGAATTATGATCCTCCAGCACTGGATAATCAATTACCGATATTTGGAGGAAATATGAAGCTTTATAGTTAAGAGTCTAGAGGTTTTGTGTGACAACTAGAACCTAGCAGCTGGTTCACTTTGTTACAGAGAGTAGAATTTTTCCTATCAATCCTATCGGGACCGGAAATATTGAAGATGTTTTATCATTTTCTGCCGCTAACTGTATTTCGTGCCTATTTAAACCTGTCTGTATCATGAATTCCGTACGGACAAATCCATAAGTGAAATTGGCTGCCTTGTAATTTTGAAGGGATTCGTAAGTTAAGGTACTAAAATGACATCCAGAACATCCAGAACATCCAGAACACTTGTTCAGATCCGACAGAAATTCGTGAGTTAACTCAAAGCGGCTGAAACCGTCCTAACATATTTCCTCTATTTCGTCTGTGAAATGTCTGCACTTTACGTTGTAACGGTTTGTTACTGGATTACGTCTGTAACCTTCCTTGCCGCTGGCCTCCAGGAAGGAATACGCTTTTAAGTTGCGAAACGTGTTCACAGCGGAATTTCCATGTAGCTACCGACGATATAACACAGGAAAGATGATTGTGATGGCTGAAAATGTTGGGGCCCACATAGCCTCCTGTTTAATGGTTACCAGGATTCTTTCCTGCAGGTAAAGTGGCAGGGAAGTGAATTTGACTACTCAGCACTGTCTATTGCAGAGGTTCAGATAAAGTAGCCCCATATGTCTATTCCTCCTATACGCTTTCAAAGTGTGCGCAGGGATTAATCACTTCATTGCTTTAATTTTTGTAATTGGTGACCAAAAAAGAAATTAACGTAGCCACCAATCCGAGAACCTGTCCATTTCTTTTATATACATGGGAACGTGCATCGTTGAATCGAATTTAATAATTTTCCAACAAGATGCAACTTGGAAAATTGTATGTAGTCAGACACAACTGTGTCACATGAGGTGTATTTAATTACTATATGATGGGCAACTTCATGTTTCGGCCTGTACTGGCCATCTTCAGGTTGTCTTAGGGAAACTTAAGATGGCCAATACAGGCCGAAACATGTAGTTGTCCATTATATAGTCATTAAATACACCTCATGTGACACAGTTGTGATTGACTACATACAATTTTCCAAGTTTCACACAAACAACGGGGATGACACACTTCCTTGAAAATGCAACTTATTCAGTTTATTACATTTCTGTAGGCAGCTGTACATATTTAGGGTGTTGACACCCATCATCAGGAGCTGGTACAGCTGTAATATACAGCTTCTGGTATTCATTAACCGGATCTACTAACATCCGCTCTCGTTGTTGAGTTGGAACTGATTCATGTGTGTCATATGATAGGTATTCATTTGTTATTTGCATAACAAATGAATACCTATCATATGACACACATGAATCAGTTCCAACTCAACAACGAGAACGGATGGCAGTAGATCCGGTTAATCAATACCAGAAGCTGTAATTACAGCTGTACCAGCTCCTGATGATGGGTGTCAACACCCGAAACATGTACAGCTGCCTACAGAAATGTAATAAACTGAATAAGTCACATCTTGTTGGAAAATTATTAAAAACCTGTCTGTTACTGCTGGAGCATCAAGAGATGGATACACAGAGCGGTGCGGTTTGGATGTATGGTTGCCTCGATCAGCAGTTATAAATCCGGCGAATTTATATGCCTGAAACAATCTGGGGGGGGGGGTGCACTGGATGTGACTGAAGCTAAATGTCAAGGGATAAAATGAGGACACTACATGAGGCCTAAATCACAATAAATTACACTCCCGGCCTATTCTGTCAAATGTCGCACTAGAGCTGGCATTCAGGGGGCAAATATGTGCGTCTAACATGTGGTTTGGTGCCCAGCAAACATGATCCAGCAGATGCCTTGTAAATTAAATGTGTTGCCTTCTACAAATCCTTGTATTACGGTCATGATTAAACCTTTTATAGCTACATAATATTATTGATCATCACGCTTGAGAATCTAGGAATTAAAGACTCGAAAATTTTGGTTTTTAAGAAGAATTACGAAAGCGTCTTTTTCCACCAATTGTAGAGATATAAAGGTAAATTCGTATGGGTCATCAGCAATAAAAATTTTAAAAGATATCCGGTGAATTTATATTGTAACTTCGGGGGCAGATCCCGGTCTTATACGAGAGAAATACTGCTTATCGAAGTTAAGTTCGATTTGTAACCTTAACGACGCTATGGGACTTTGAAAGTGTGAATAAAGAAGGAGAGTGGAGCAAAAGACGCGTGTAAGTTAGGTAAAGACAAGGTTCTGTTTGCTTCAAACAAAGTTATAATGTTACAGTGTGTTTGCCGGGCGTGGCAAAAAAGGTCGCCTTATCCCTGAACGCAGAGTCTGGCCTGATTTAGCGCCCGACCGAATGCTGACAGTCTGTTTTTCAAACGGTTAGTGTACATATCACTGTCATCATTTGTATCCATCCGCCATGCTGCCTGTTGAAGTTTAATGGCAAGCGGAAATTTCAAAGTCCCGTACGTTTTTAGCGGCTGAGATTCTCACTGATTTTGATACGAAAATTTGACTCGGTGTGACGTCAGGAACATAATCTTAAAGTTGTAACATTAAGTTACTGGACACTGTGTTTATTCTACACAGACATGTTGTTTAAACAAATGCCGGCGTGGAAAGCGTTACTGCCCACACAAAAATGTTTATGTGGGTGTACAAAAATTTCTATACACCTGACGTAATATTTCACTTCCTCATGCACGGTAAACCCCTATGGCAATAGTGTTATAAAATTATGAACACCCTGTGTAACCTTCAACATACCGAAGATGGTTTTAGGAGAATTTTCGAGTGTAATCAAGAGATCAAAAATTTCAGCCTTGTGTGGTTTTTCCATTGTATCTCCGGAAAAACTAAGAAATATTCTAGAGTAAATTGTTTCCTGCCGTATCTTTTCCAATTATTTATAATCATTTAATTTATCAAAGCTTTGCAGTCAAAACAGCTGAAAAAGTCTTGTTAAAAGAAAACAAATCGTTTTAGGTGTCAGTCAAACACAACAATATGTGAATTTGACGTTCAGGTGACCGTGTATCGCGATAAAATCTTATAATAAAACCAACAAAATGCACTAATTTCTCAAATTTATTTTTGGAATAAAACTCTACATGTTTCAGACAGTTCCTCTGTCCATCATCAGGAGTTTTTCACTGTGCACACAGCAATGGTATATGTCATACAGGTTTGCTGACATATACCATTGCTGTGTGCACAGTGAAAAACTCCTGATGATGTATAGAGGAATTGTCCGAAACATGCAGAGTTTTATTCCAATTTTTTTTTATTTCCCTTAATTAGCAATCAGAAAACATCACTAAACCGTTTCCTATGAACTAATGCGCTGTCTCATTTGGCGGTGGTCTAGGAGGCGTCCAGAGACGCTTCCTTAGTGTATCTCGTCAAATGGCCATCTTCGTTTTAAGCCCCTGTTGTTTGGCGGGTGCACTAGTGGTTCCATGAGAGGGTTTGGGTGCGAGTCCAGGGCCGTGCGATGGGTAGCTGTCCGTTTCCGGAAAACCGTGTGGACATGCGGGATGTGTAGGTCGGAATGGAGGGTTTGATTGGAGACATACCATGGGGCATTGGTTATAGATCTGAGTAGTTTGGATTGGTATCGCTGGATGGTAGCCATGTTGGACTTAGAAGCACATACCCAAATTTCTGTTCCGTACGTCCACACTGGTTTTAGCACTGTTTTTATACATGAGAAGCTTGTTTTCCAACGATAGAGGGGAATGTTTTCCAATGAGCCAGTATATCTCGCGAGTTTTGATTCTAAAAATAAATTTGAGAAATTAGTACATCTAGTTGGTTTTATTATAAGAATTTTATAACGATGCAAGTTCACCTGACAGTCAGATTCAGATAATGTACAATTTCCGACATGATATTCTTATAACGAGTTAACCACAGTCATAATATTTAAAAAGTTATCGAAGTATTAATTTTCGTGACAGAAAGTACATACCATTTGAAGTGATTATGGGATTATTGTCAAGATGTTTTTATTTGAATTTTTACCTTGATTGCTAGATGTTTCGGCCAATTGACACTCATCAGATCATTTTTACTTAACGTACAATAAGTTCTGTGCAGTGCAAGTTACTTTTTAAATAACCCCAGAACAAACCAACATATGCACTTCTCCGCAGAAAATAAAAATGAAACAAGCCCTCCGCAAGAAGTTGGCGCTGTAACTGCCATATGCGGAATTGCTGCCTCCGCAGGCGCCACTTGAAAGTGTATCCCTCGAGACCACCAGCTCTCCCCTAAATTGCTCGCTGAACGAAACCCCGTGCGTGACATCCCTTCCTTCATTTCGGAATCTCTGCAGGACGCTGTGACGTTTTCAACAAAATGGCAGGGGGGGAAAAAAAATCTAAATTACAGCTTCATGGATTACCGTCACACGCATACCTATAAAAGTACGAACTATATCTATGCTCTTTATTATCATTTCACCGTGGATTCTGTAGATTGTTTAATTACACACACCAACACATGCATATATATATATATATGCATGTGTTGGTATGTGCAATTAAATATATCTGTGTTCATTACATACTTACATTAACGTTAAAGTTACGTGTTTCGGCATCTGTATTGATTATCACTAAGCTCTGCATGTAAATATTCCAGGCTAATGATTACTCCACTCGTCACCTGTGCTGTGGCTCCAAACGCCGAATATAATGACTGTCAGTATTTAGTGTGCTGAAATCACTGAAACAGTAAACGTGATGTTAAAATTAATTTCAAATAATGTTTAAGCTTACGTCATGAAATCTATAGATTCTACAGCTGTGATTGGTTCGAATATTCTTCCATTGGTAAATATTTTCATGTTGTGAATTTTGGCAGAAAACAAAATCGTGACTTTTTTTTTTAGGAGTTGGAGTTTGTTAATGCATGTGGTGAAACACGTGTCTTATTTACGGACGTGATCATACACAGCACGCATGTTTACACGCACAAACGCGCGCGCTAGACACCGTTTCCTTTGTACAAGGTAGAACCTGGAAAAGATCAACGTTTAATTTTTTTTTTTACCGAGAAGACTTTTGTGAAGGCGTCTACCAGAAATACATTACTCTAACGCGAAAGGATGCACTGTGATAATATTTGTAAAGTAAATATTTGTGAAAGATAAAATATGCTACTATGCTCATTCAGTTACATTTTATAGGCCATAGAATACATGAGTGCTAAACGCAAATGCTTAGTAAGATAAACAAATCCTCTCAAAATACCATCATCATCTGACGCGCAACTGACGATAGTCATATGTGCAAGGTCTGTGGCTGCCTAAATTCGCAGTAGGTTCCATATGAAAGGGAATGTGCTAAGCACCAGTTTCTTGTTTCTATAGTAAAACCAACCAGATGCACCAATGTCTCAAATTTATTTTCCTGGATTAACACTCTTCATGTTTCAGACGGTCTTTCCTTCTATCATCAGGAGTTAAAAGACTGTACATACAGCAACAGGCATATGTCAAACAGATACTACTGACTGCTTGCTAGCTCGTTCTCGCTTGCAATCAGTCGGCAGTATCTGTTTGACATATGTCTGTTGCTGTATGTACAGTCTTTAAATCCTGATGATGGACGGAAGGACCATCCGAAACGTGTAGAGTGTCACTCCAATAAAAGAAATTTGAGACATTGATGCATCTGGTTGGTTTTCATATAAAAATATATTATGATAAACGGCCCTATGAACGTCAAATCATTTTCTTGGTTTGTTGCAGAAACCCTATACATGTTGTTGCTAATACTGTTCTTTCAGTTTTATTGTGACTATTTTAAATGGAGTCAATTTCCCGAAGTTTTATTCAGAAAATCCTGTTAAACAGATGTGTTCTGTACACAAATAGGATCTTTATACACCAAACGCGCATACAGTAAAACTCGTAATCTCTACACCGATTTTGGGAAGATGCTATTAATAGCTGTCATCATTGGTTCACGAATGTTGTTGTCAGTGATAATTAATTTTAGACTGGAATTTCATGCGACAGCAAATGCTCTATTGAAGCAACACTTTGGTTTCGCTCATAACTCGAGTCCTCAGCTCTGTTCCAGAGTTCGTCAAAATATTTAAGTGTTCGACACTCCTGCTTTGAGTGTCTGACGGCAGACACTCCTGCTTTGAGTGTCTGACGGCAGACATTCCTGCTTTGAGTGTCTGACGGCAGACCCAGACATTTGTATGCTAAATTTCTGTGTTCTGAGTGAACAAATTCTCTCTCTCTCTCTCTCTCTCTCTCTCTCTGTATTTCTATAAAATCCCACTCGAACGGACAGGAAAGGAAGAATGGAATCATGAGTGCGTAGCACTTAATAAAGTTTTGTTACAATCCTCTCTGGAAAATTGAAATAGGTGCCCAGTACAAGAGAGACTGGAACTCTAGATCGAAGGTCTTTTTACTGTTATATACACTTGATCCGTGACACGGAGTTATATTCGGTGCGCGACATCATAAAAGTACCGGAATACTTCACGTGGGTGTGGGTGTTCTAGCCCAGTGAGGCGCAGTCTTTCTCGAGGTGTCGCTACTCTTTCAAGTGGGCAATAAATACACTCCTGAGGGTGTTATGGAACTTGGAGTTTCATTACCACACACACAAGATGCAGCCAAATGGACACTCTCCTGGCTACATAACCACATTATGTATTGTAAAGTTAAAGTTAAAGTATGTGTCCACGTCATGAAGGCATACAAGGTGAGTAGCTGTAGAGCGCTACTCTTTCTTGACTTAGAGACTAGATGGAGGTGAGTCAACTTCACGCCTCGGCCGCCTTACGATGATACGAAGGACCAGTACCCACGGAATATGAGGCAGGATGGGCCCCAGAAACGGTCTGGGCGGTCTGGAGAAGATGAAATTTCCTTCACTCTGCCGGAATTTTGTTTTAAGTATTTACCGCCTCAATTCGTACTGTCACATATTAGACATGTCTTTGACAAACACAACACGTGATGCCTGGTAATCAAGTTCCTTTTGCTGGCTGTCTTCAATTAGGGGCTCGAACTCCACATCATCCACCCCGTAGCCTAGTCACCAAACCAACTACGACATGACGGAACTTCAACTTATCATTTATTTATATATTTTATAATTCGCAAGCCTGTCATCGCTCATGTGTGTTTAGTGATCTCTTTCCTTCAAGTTTCTCGACCAAATTTTGTGTACCATTCTCACGTTTCCTATTAGGGTGTCAAGGAAATCCATAAAAACACTTAACTGGATCATCATAAAACATGGTGAGTTTTAGAAATCCGTGACCTCCTAATTGGGGCACGCGGTGGCGCAGTTGGTGAGGCACTGCGCTACAAGCCGGAAGGTCGCGGGCTCGATTCCCGATGGTGTCATTGGAATTTTTTCATTAACATAATCCTTCCGGTCAAACTATGACCATGGGGTTGACTCAGTCTTTAACAGAAATGACTACCATGAATATTTCCTGGGGGTAAAGGCGCCCGGTGCGTAGGACTGAAAACCTTACCACCTTCATATACATATTCTCTTGAAATCTGGGAGCCTCAACCTCCTGGAACCCTCAGGGCCTGTCCAGGCCTGTAATGGGATGGCTTTACCTTTTTGATCTCTTAATTGTATAATTTTCTCCGGCTTTCTGTTATTTTACTTCTGTTAACTTCCAACAAGGTCCTCATTTTTCTTGTTTGCTTAACGGAAGTGAGACTAGTCAAAACGACACAATATCAAGTTTCGAACCCACAACAGTACAGAGTTTATCGCTTGTTCCCTGCAAGCAAGCAAACAAACAAACAAAGAAGTGCGTTAGTATATGGTCTGGATAAAAACAAATACAGACTCTACAGAATTTCCCGAGGGATGAGGAAAATTCGACATTAAAATGAACCCATCATCAAGAGAGTCCTGAATATCTGGACATCGCAGGATTAGCATCAAACAATCTGAGTGGCAATTTGTAAATTTATGGACCAGTGAACTGGTGATTTTTAACATCATTAAATTTACGGCCAGCTAATTAACTCGGGAAATACACAGACTGTTCTGCAGTGAACATGAATACACTCATGAGATTGTAGCTGCTGTGTAAAATCTCGTTCAACAGTATCCTCACATCAACTTACATAAATGTTCGAAAACCCTAAAAGACGCTAACGTTCTTACGCACAGTGTACACGTAAATGTAATGAGGGCAACAGGGTCACATATTCCCTCCACTGATGAGGTAATATGAAACAACACATTTCCGGCATTTATTTGGAACTTTTTTCCTTGTGCCATCATTGGGCCAAAGTTTTTGTTAAAAGCATAGAGACACTCTCCGAATCGCGCAGGATTTACGCTGTAGGGAGGTCTATGTATATGGCCAAATATGTACTTAAGAGAGTCCATCTGAACTACAGCACACTCAAACACACCTGAACGTGAACGGGCGCAACGTGACCGCCCCTTCGTCTCTGTTATCCCCCAGCAGTATTCTTCCGCCATCTTTGTCTCAGCCCGCGACTTTAAAAATATTATTATTATTATTTTATTTTTTCTACTTTTTAAAATTTCTTAAGTCTGCAGTTGTGTGACTTCAAATTGCCTAATTCGGCTACAGTCCGTTCACTCTTTATAGATGTGTGCTGTTGAATGAGTTATTTCATAATGACGGATGGCAACATCTGCCTGCTAAGCTACTGATCACGCACTGTTACAGTTCTGATACCTTCACAGACAGTCTGTAGCGAAGTTCTCTAGGTTCTAAAGCCCATTCAGTTTCCCGCTGTGGTGGCGCAGGGGCAACAATAGGTCCAGCTGGGTCTCGTACCAAATCAAGAAAGTAGCCTTTTCCTGCTGCCTCCAATACTGTTTTCTAAAGAACTGATGCAGTAACCCGAAAAGTTTTTTTTAAGGGCAACTCTTCCCCGTTTTTTTTAATAATCTAGGATATAAAAGAAATTCGTTCACAAACAACCAATTGAATTTGTTTTGCAACCTACAACAGACAAGCCATTCAATTTCATTTTGACAGAAGCCCTAGGGTTCTTCTGTCCGATTAGGGGCCACATCAGTTTCTCGTTCCTGCATATTTAACTGCAGCACGCAAGATACAAAAGGTGACGTAGGTGAAGAGAGAGATCACGATGTTTTTTTGAACGATAGGATCCTAAATATCCATTCCCAAATATCAAAGAAGAAGTAATGTAAGGTGAAATTATTTTAAATAACGGATATTCAAAGTCTCAGTGGTGTAATTTTCTCTTGCACTGTATCTTCGCAGTTTTTTCAGATATTTCTACAAACTAATCATTTGTTCATAAGTAAGATAACATCACATTTTCTATTTGTTATAGTGTCACCAATTACTTCCTGGTGAACCTGTCAGTTGCTGACCTGCTTGTCACTCTCATCTGTATGCCGGTAGCTATAAGCCAAGCAGTCATAAAGCTCTGGCTTTATGGGGAGTTCATGTGTAGAGTGACGTACTACCTGCAAGGTGAGTACCTAACAATACGCAAGGTTAAGTGCAAACAACCCTAAAAAGTCTGATGCTTATTGGACCACGCATCATTGTGATAACTGAAGAATAAAAAACCAACTAGATGTCACTTATTATTTTATTGTACTTCGTATAGGCTCAACATGTTTCGGGCACTTCTATGCCCATCATCAGAAGCTCGCGACTGTGATGTTGATTACCACATTGGTCGTATCGTTCTTGGTTTACTGTAGGTTGGAGGTTAGGTGCGGTTAGGCTGGAGTAGTGTCTGGGCTGCAGGCTGAAGCACTAGTGCTTCAGCCTGCATCCGGATACCACACCACCCCAGCCAAACCACAATGTAACACGAACACACATCGTACCAGAGCAATACAACCCATGAAATAACTCAACAAATAATTCGCAAAATCCTGAGGATGGATGTATTAACATCCGAAACATGTTGAGCATTAAATAATGAAATAATAAAGCAGGTGACATCAAGTTGGTCCCTCTTTATTCAAGAATTTAAATTTTCACCACCATGAAAATCAGTCTCTGGAATCAAAGCAATGATCCTTCCAGCGATTCCTATGTAAAGAATGAAGAATTAGTCTTGCACCTGCAAGGCTACCAACCCCTCTGAAAACCCCCAGTATGGACAGCCAAATACGAACAATGATCTTATAAAACGTCTGGAGAGCGGGATCGTGATGTAACTAGAAGAAGTCTGAAGGCCTGCTTTGATGTTGGTGATTGTGATGATAATAATAGTAATAATAATAATAATAACGAAGGAAATTTATTTTTCGTACGAAAACCTGTTTTCAATAAAATACCCAAGACACAATTCATTTATAAGAATTTAATAATGTTTACTTCCTCGCTGTCTTGGTAACAATATTCGGGAATTTCTATGGCGCCCCCTGTAGAATAACTTCACCGTCGAAATATGTTCACAAACCTAATCACACGTCATCTACTTGCCGATTTATTATTTATTTTCTGATGGTGTTACTCTGCAGATATTTACGGTTCCTGTAACCATATACAATAAATGCATGTACACACCAGCAGCAGCGGAAGGGTCCAGTAGTAGTGGAATAAGGCGCAATATAGAAAGCACTGCCCTGGGGAAACCAAACCACGGCTCGCAGTGGCAGCAGAGAAAGTCAACAGCGACTCAAAACCTAGCTTGCAGATATTACGTTATTTGTATCTACATAACACTAGTACAGTCAACCAAGATATAGCGCTACATTCTACGTTCATGCAAGTTTAAGAAGAGAAGTTTCATATTATTTTAACATAGGCAATATCGATATAGCGCCACCTTGACTAGCCGCCATCCGCAAAGGATTTGGAAGATGAAACTGTCCGATATACAGCACTACGTGCATTAGATTACTAATTCCATGGTGCAGGTGCCTTCTTCATTTTATGGAGCCAGGATATTCATTCCCATTTTCACAACAGTCTGCCATTTGCCTCCACCTGAGCTAAATTAATACATTCTGCGAACGCCATTTCAATATTTATCACCTATTCCACTTTATCCTCCCACGTCCGTTCAGATCTTCCAACTGCTCTCATCTCCTCAGGTTTCCCCGCTACAGTCCAGTGTGCATACATTTCTTCACCGTAACAGCCAAATACTTCTCTCATCTGATCGCTTTAAGTTGCATCATATCGATTCCTCAGTACTATTTTACCCAAGAGGAATCGATAAATATGGTTTCCTACACTATAAGAAAGGTATTTTAATATTTCCTTCGCCAAGAACAAGATATCTTCCTCAGAACGGTCTGTACTACGGTTTGTCTTGGATTATTAAGGGCAAATAAAATGATGAAGAATAAGACAGAGCGAGACGTCATTTAATTAGCACACCAACTAATGCACATACATCAATTTTATGTATGTGCATTAGTTGGTGTGTTAATTAAATGACTCTACGAAATGCACAGTGCAACGATATAGATAAAGAGCTAGACGTGTTGATGGCGGGACAGTCGCTTCTAATTCCGAAAACCTTAATTTTCTTGTACACCACCTCCCATGTACTTCTCTTTGAATTCAATTTTATTGGAATATAGATAAACTAAACTAAACTCCGTGGCCTTAGTCCGCACGCAAACTATACCGACAGAGAGGCCGCCGCCGGTCGGCGAAGTTAGTGCCAACTTTTGCGGATAGAGGGGTGTCACGTGGTCAGCGCAACGGGTCCCCACAGCCGTTAATCTCTGTTTTCTAGACTTGGAGCCGCTACTTTTTT
>Ga0131853_10009858_pt1 | contig 17482 bp, 22 predicted proteins | sample TergutLab28metaG_FD_92764 | JGI IMG/M metagenome (GOLD analysis project Ga0131853, IMG submission 92764) | Labiotermes labralis P1 segment gut microbial communities from Petit-Saut dam, French Guiana - Lab288 P1 (version 2) (version 2) | ecosystem: Host-associated > Arthropoda: Insects >... | reverse complement strand
TGGCAAGGGCATTCACAGGGGTGGCGGTTAGTAGGATGGTTAGGGCTAAGAGTACGGCTGTTAGCTTTTTACTTCGGATGCGGGTTAGAAGGCTTGTGATTGCTGGTTTAAGGTTTGTCATAAGCCATCATACTCCTTTGAAAGCTTCCTCAAATGTCTTTTAGATGTAAATTGCAGTCGATGATGGCCAATCTCTTTCAATGAAGCAGGCCCTTCTCTGTATGCATCCAGCTGACCGGTTAAAAATAAAGAGATATAGAATTTTGTATACTTAGCACCTAACACAATAGCAAAAAGACCAATAGCCCACGGCAGACCACTATACAGGTGTGCCATAAATATGGGCAGGAACAAAAGGAAAGAAAAATGCGCATAGCCTGATTCTATGCCAGACCTCATAATCCAAGGGACTTCCCAGAAGTGTTCACTCCAATAATCTAACATCAAATTCACCACCTCTAAACTGAAAAAATTATTTGAAATAACCTGACAATCATTTTTCCGCTTACAATGATCGCGAATATACCGATCATAATCCGGATCGGGCTGATCAGGTGGTTAAATGCCAAAGTTACAAACATATCCCGGAATCCGCTTAAATCGCCGGTTAGTAGCCCTTCCTGTATGTTTGCCGGTGGGCCGGTCGGCGGCGGTCTTGTTGGCGGTAATGGTGGGGGCTGTGGCGGTGGTTCTGGTGGCGGATCAGGCGGGTTGAGCTGTAAGGCGTTGAGTGCGTTGCGCAGGTTGGTGTAGGCGGTGTCTACTTGGGTTTGGGTTGCCTGTGCGTTGTTGTTCACAGTGCGGCCAGCGTTTAGCATGTTTTGCAGTTGGTTCCAGCTTGCCGTTGTGTGGTTGCCTTGTGTCATTGGGGTTACTTGGTTGATTAGGGCTTGTAGGGCGGTTTTGTTGACAGGGGGAGTATAGTCAAGATAAACAAATTCATGTTGACCTCTATATGACCACGTATTTGTGGCACCACTTAACCTAGAGTTAGACAAGTTTAAAACCAAAGCAAATGCATTAACAACAGCGGTAGTGCCCACAAACCTTACCGTCATGTTGAACGAGCTAGTTCCGGGACCTATAGAATTACGAACAAAAGTATCAAAAGACGCTTTTTGTCAAGGTCATAATTCGTTGAAACAAAGCTTTTTATGGATGGTATGAATTGATGCGCAATAAAGCCTATGTTTATACGGATTGTATGGCGTTGTGACAGTGGAAATATAGGGCAGTTGTATCCAAACCTATTGACACCCCAAGAAAAATGCTGTATTATGACAATGTAAAACAACAACATACGGAAACTTGCTTCGATTTTGTCCGGCTAAGGCTTTCGGCTATGCTTGGCGAAACGATAGGGTGTAAGCGGAAACGCATACGCCTTCCACTGCGAAAAGGAGTAAAGTTTGGGGCGGTACGCTTGGCGGCCGCATCACGCTTTTACATCTTTGTAAGGGCGTTTTTGTTTTTTGTGCCCTTTCCAGCTCGATTTATACAATTAATGCTGTATGCATATGGAGAGCAAGAGAAAACCAAAGGTGAACATTGAGAGGAGAAAAACCATGATGTCCAAAAAAATTGCCACCCTTATTATCGCTGTGCTGCTAACGCTGGCACTTGTTGCAGGTTGTGCGCAGCAGCCCGCCCCAGCGCCCGCGACCCCTGCTCCAGCGACGGCTCCGGCTACCCAAGCGGAGCCCGAGCCTGAACCCGAGGCCGAGCCGGTAGAATTGTTAATCGGTGCAGCAATGAGCCTTGTTGATGTCGTTGAAGCATTGTCGGATGTATATACAGCAGATTTCCCCCATGTGACTTTGGTGCATACTTTCGCATCGTCCGGGGCGCTACAAGGCCAGATTGAGGAAGGCGCGCCGATAGATATCTTCTTCTCGGCCGCAGCCGCGCAGATGAACAATCTGCAAGAACAGGGATTGATCTACGGCACAGGCCGAAACGTGGTTCGCAATACAGTCGCCCTGATTGTTCCGGCTGCGAGTGACATTGCAATCACCGGCTTCGCTGATGTGGCGCTTGCCGAAGTGAGCATTGTTGGCGTGGGCGATCCGGAAGCAATGCCGATTGGCAGATTTGCCCGGGAAGTATTCGCCGCACTGGGCGTTGAGGATGAAGTCTATGCGAAAGCCACACTCGCAAGCGATGTCCGCCAAATCTTAACATGGGTTGAGATGGGCGAAGTAGACGCCGGCGTTGTGTTTATGACCGACGCTATCACAACGGACGATGTTCGCATTATAGAAGTGGCCGACGCTGCGCTACATGGGCCTTCGGTCAACCCGGTCGGCATCGTCGAGAGCAGCGAACATAAGGCAGAAGCGCAAGCCTTCATCGACTTTCTTTTCTCACCCGCAGCCAGAGCCATCTTTGAGGAGTTTGGCTTTGCAATGTATTCATAACGATGTATTAGAGCGTGTACCGGAAACACACGCATTCTAATAGAATCACCTACCTCCACGGCGGTCATTTAAGGGGAGGGCTGACTCTCCTCCCCTTACTTTGACTGCGACCACTATTTGAGATAGTACTTGAAAGGATGAGAAAATGAAACCATTATACAAGGTGTTTGCGCTGGCATTGGCAATATGCCTCGTATTCAGCTTTGGGGTATTTATGGCCGTGGCCGCCTCACCGGGTAAACACGCACTCATTGTTACCTTAGAAAACATTCATACGCGTGGAATCGGCAACTCAACCGTGGACGTTTTTATAGACGGCGTGCGTGTACAAACATCCATTAGCAGCGGCTTCACTTTGTCAAACATAGCCGCAGGCTCAAACGTTGAGGTCAACGTTCGTTGTGACTGCAACAGGGGTATACGATTCGATGCTGTCAGGTCAGAGCAGGTATCTCACTCGCCAAGTGGTATGCATTGGAACCGTGGAAACGCTATGGTTGTAGCAGGCCACTTCCGCGCAACATTCATTATGCCCGCGGAAGATGTAACGCTCGCTGTCGAACTCGAGGACTTACCGTCTCTGACCGGTGTGGCCATATCCCCCGGTGGCCGGCTTGAATTAGCGGTTGGAGAGACGCTAACGCTTAGCTCAAGCCCAATTCCGACAGGCACACAAACCCGACAATTGGGGTGGCACAGCACTGATCCAAATGTAGCATCCGTTATTGCAACCGGCGGTGGTCAAGCTGATGGCCGCACAGCGGTTGTAACAGCTGTAGCTCCAGGCGTTGCTGAAATCGTGGTCTCTGGAAGCCGTGACCCCGGCAACTGGAATCCCGTACTTGACAGTGAACTGGTGGAGGCTCGTGTAACTGTATTCGTGACTGAAACAGACGCACAGTTTTTGCAAGCAAGAGTTGCTGGGATATTAAGAAGTGGTTTCGCGCCGGCCCAATTGACGCTCTCTGCAAACAACAATGCAACATTGACAATGATTCTTGACGACAGAGAATTCGTTCTCGCCACAAATGTGAACAATCGCAACGTTAGTGGACAAGTAATGCTACCGGATGGCAGCGGAATTTTAGACTTCGACATTAGAGGTAATGGCTCTAATGTCAGGACTTTCAACATTTCTTAGCAATGATGTGATAACGTTTGTGTCCGGCATAGCATTGGCTTAGCCTAGCGTAGAACTTTAATGCTTACTGTTGTCATTAAGAGGATGCGTTACACCTCCGATCCTCTTAATATATGATTGGGAAACGGGTCAAAACAAGGGGAGGATTAACCGCCCTCCCCTTGTTTTGACCCGGCCATGCTTGCGATGTGTAAGGAGACCTGCAGATGGACTTTAGGCCATTCACCATATCAATCCAGGTTGCAATTTTAGCGACCTGTGTTACTTTTTTACTCGGACTTGCCGCCGCCAACTTCGTTTATAGAATGAAGCGCGGCAAAGGCGTTATCGATACAATTTTCACGCTGCCGATGATTCTGCCGCCGACCGTCGCGGGCTTCTTTTTGCTACTCGCATTTGGGCGCAACGGCTTCATTGGGCGCTTTTTGGATTCATTCTTCGGGATAACGGTTGTGTTCTCGTGGGTTGGCGCAGTGATTGCGGCAATCTTTGTTTCTTTCCCGCTAATGTACCGCACGGCGCGTGGGGCGTTCGAGCAAATTGACCAAAACGTAATACACGCAGCAGAGACGCTCGGGTTCTCCAAAACAAGGATATTCTGGACGATCAAAGTACCGATGGCTAAAGCGGGAATCCTTGCCGGAACTGTCCTTGCTTTCGCCCGAGCGCTTGGTGAATTTGGCGCGACCATTATGCTTGCCGGCAACATTCCCGGCAGGACGCAGACAATGGCGATTGCAGTTTTCTCCGCTGTGTCGGCGGGCAACAGAGAAGTCGCGTACATCTGGGTCGCCGTCCTTTCGATGATGTCGTTCGTTATGATTATGCTTATGAACCATTGGGTGGCGGGCAACAAAAGAAAATAGCCGCAAGGGGGTAGGGTGAGCGCTTGTCATTATACGTTGATATCGAGAAGTCATTCCCGGGCTTTAAGTTGTCGGCACAATTTGAGGGCGACAACGAAGTTGTTGCGCTTCTTGGCGGCTCTGGTTGTGGCAAAAGCCTTACACTCAAATGCATTGCCGGAATCGAAAATCCGGACAAAGGACACATCATAATTAATGGCGAAGTTGTCTTCGACAGCGAAAAGCGCATCAACATCCCGCCGCAGCAAAGGCGTGTCGGGTATCTGTTCCAAAACTATGCGCTGTTCCCGACAATGACTGTGTGGAATAACATCGCCTGTGTTATCAAAAAGCCGAAAAGTCAACGGCGTGAAATCGTTGACGGCATTATAGAAAAATTTCAGCTCGATGGCGTTAAGAAACTGTACCCCCGGCAGATTTCGGGCGGCCAACAACAGCGAACCGCGCTTGCCCGTATCTTGGTATCTGAACCGAGAATCCTCATGCTGGACGAGCCGTTTTCCGCGCTTGACACACACCTCAAATGGCATATGGAGCAAGAAGTCGCGTCGGTACTCGCGGAGTTTCGCGGCACTACGGTTTTTGTCTCCCACAACCGCGACGAGGTGTACAGATTGAGTAACAAAATCGCGGTAATGGCTGACGGTAAAATTGAATCGACAGGTACGAAAAAAGATATTTTCGATTCCCCAAAAACACTGGCGGCGGCACTTATGACCGGCTGCAAAAATATTTCCCGCGCACAGAAGATTGATGACAAAACAGTGCGCGCGACAGAATGGGGAATCGATCTAAAAACGGAGCAGCCGGTTCCCGATAGTATCAAGTATGTCGGCGTGCGCGCGCATCACTTTCAGCGCGTTGCCGAAATGACAGACGAGAAAAACATATTCCCTTGCCGTATCCACAAGGTGATTGAGGAGCCGTTTGAGCGAGTAGTCATGTTCTCTTTTGACACAGACACAGACGCATACCTACAGTTTGAAGTCTCAAAAGACATCTGCGGGGAATGGGATTTGAGCGAACTCGTGTTGCGTGTTCCTGCAGATAGAGTCATGTGCTTGGAGGGTTAGCATGTTTCTGGCTATCGACGATATTGACCGCTTGATTAAAGAAGATGTGCCATACATTGATTTGACAGGCTGGAGCTTGGGGATCCGCGACCAAGCTGGGCGAATCATCTACTTCACGCGGGAAGATGCGGTTGCTTGCGGTACTGAGGAAGTTCGGATGATATTTGAGCGCCTAAACATCAAAACAGAAAAATTTATCCCGTCCGGCGGGATTATCAAGCCGGGAGATGAGCTGATTTCCGGCACAGGGCGTAGCTGCGACATCCACATGGCGTGGAAGGTCGGGCAGAATATTCTCGACCACTGCTCGGGCATCGCTACCAAAGCACATCACATGGTTCAGACAGTGAAGCAAGCCAACCCGAATGTCGCGGTGCTGACCACACGGAAAGGATTTCCCGGAACAAAGTCGCTGGCGATAAAGTCGATTATGACGGGTGGAGCTACCCCGCATAGGCTGGGCTTATCTGAAACTGTGCTGATCTTCAAGCAGCACATCGACTGCATAGGGGGATTCGATGCACTGCTCGCCAAGCTCCCCGAACTGAAAACCGAATGCTGTGAGAAGAAAATCCTTGTCGAGTCGTCCGGGTATGATGAAGCAAAACTTCTCTGCGAAGCGGGCGCTGACGGAATCCAATTTGACAAGATATCGGCTTCTGAGCTAAAGAAAATCGTCGCGAAGTTGAGGGCTGATTTCCCAAAAGTCATACTTCTTGCAGCAGGTGGCGTGAACGAGAAAACCGCAGCCGAGTACGCGAAAACCAACATAAACGGAATCGTGACAACAGACCTTTATAACGCCAAACCGATTGACGTTGGCGTTAAAATTGAACTACTGTGAGGGTGACGCAGAGGAGTGGGGATTTTTTCGGGCAACCGCTATGACCGCTCAGAGTGGGCGGGCGCGTTTGGCGACTTGGGGACACTGCTGCCCTTTGTAATCGGATATATCTCGATTGTGGGGATTGACCCTCTGGGGATACTGCTGACCTTTGGCGTGTTCCTGATCGTTTGCGGGCTGTACTACAAAACGCCGTTTCCGGTTCAGCCGATGAAGGCAATCGGTGGGGCGGCAATCGCCCAGTCAACTCTGGTTACCCCCAATATGGTCTGGGGTGCGGGGCTTTTTACCGGACTTTTTTGGCTGGTGCTCGGTTTATCCGGGGCGCTCAAGGTTGTCTCAGAAATCGCAAGCAAGCCGGTGATTCGCGGAATCGTACTCGGTTTGGGCATCTCGTTTATTATGCGAGCGACCACACTAATGCGGGAAGATTTTCTCATTGCGCTGGTTGCTCTGGTTTTGACATTCGTGCTGCTGTCGAACAAGTATGTCCCCGCAATGTTTGCGTTGCTGCTCTTTGGCGTGGCCGTTACGCTGATTCAAGTTCCCGGGTCGCTACCGGAACTGGCTGCCATCCGGCCGAATTTCCAGCTTCCGCAGTTTTCATTGGGTACTCTGACAATGCGAGAATTATTGACCGGCATTTTCATCCTGGCAATCCCGCAAATCCCTTTGACTCTGGGCAACGCTGTAATCGCAACCACAGCGGAAAACAACCGCTTGTTCCCCGACCGCCCTGTGAGCGAAAAGAAAGTCGCCGTTTCTAAGGGGATAATAAACCTTATCGCGCCGGTAATCGGGGGAGTCCCTGTCTGTCACGGTGCCGGGGGGATGGCTGCCCAAGTCCGCTTTGGGGCGCGCACAGGCGGCTCAATCGTGATTTTAGGCGGTTGTCTCCTTGCTTTGGGGTTGTTTTTCTCCGATTCAGTGCTGTTGATTTTCGGCATGATTCCCTCGGCTGTACTGGGTGTCATCTTGTTTTTTGCCGGGGTGGAGCTTGCAATGTCGGCGCGCGATGTGGGGCCGGGCAAAGAGGATTTTTACATCTTACTGGTCACGGCAGGGTTTTCGCTTTGGAATGTGGGGATTGGTTTTTTGGCCGGGCTAATCATGCAGGAGATGCTCAAGTGCAAACTATTCAAGTTATAAGGAGGATTTTCTGGCATGGACGAACTTCGCATTTTGAGCGCGGGCGTGGCGGCAGCGGCCACAAAGGATACAGTAGTAAAATGGAACGCCCAGCATCCAAAAATTCCGGCTGCTTTGGACTGTGGCAGCTCGGTGGATTTGATTCGCCGCGTGTTGAGTGGCGAACCTTGTGATCTGCTCATATTGGCAGACCATGCGATTATTGAAAGCATGATGATGCCAAAGCACGCTGACGGGTATTGCATATTTGCCGGAAACAGAATGGTTGTACGCACCACAAAAGGGAATGATATAAATGACGACAACTGGAAAGAAAAGCTATTAAGCCCGAGTACTACCTTTACACACAAGGACCCCTACGGTGACCCGGGCGGTTATCGTGCTGTTATGACAATGCAGCTTGCGGATGAATATGAATCGGGACTGTCGGACAAGCTGTTCAAGCATTCCGGATATATTGAGGCACAGCGAGGCCAAAGCGCGCAAAACATGCCGCCGCATGACTATATGTTTTATTACTACACAGGCGCGTTGGCGGCGGGTGCGCCTTTTGCAGAGTTACCGCCGGTCATGAATCTTTCCGATGAAAAGCTATTGCACGTTTACGCCAAAGCGTCATTTGCCATAGATGCAACAACCACGGTTACGGGAGCGCCAATTTGCCATGCTATGACCATACCTTGCAACGCGAGTAGCCCTAAACATGCGCACGAGTTTGCGCAGTTGTTTTTGCAATATGGATTTGCAGGCAAAGGGTTTTTACCCCGTAGCGGAAAAGTTGGCTCATGGAAATAATGAACGCTGGAAGAACATCTGCAACAATGCATATGCCCGGTCAAAAATAAAAAAATAGGGAGAGAAAAGCTATGAAAATCAGTGCAAGCAATCAGTTAAAGGGAAAAGTATCCGAAATCAAAGAGGGCGCGGTTAATGGCACGGTGGTTATTGACATAGGGGGCGGCAATAAAGTTACTGCGTCAATCACGATGGATTCTATCAAGAGGCTAGGGCTAAAAGTCGGCTCTGAGGCTTCTGCCGTTATTAAGGCAACTTCTGTGATGGTTGCGGTGGATTGAGAGTTGTCAACACCGCGATCACGCAGATGAATTCGCTAGTAAATTCTTCAATGCCTAATCGACTGAAATAGCGTAAATACGCGCCTTTCGCCCCTAAAGATGAGCGTAGCGATTAGCAGGGCAAGCAATGCCTCGGTATATACCGAGGCTGCTTATCGGTGGCAAGCCCCCGAGCCCCCACGCAGAGAAAGCGCGCTGCGCCCTCTCCGCGAAAGCCGCCGTTGGCGTCTGCTATTGCACCTGACGGCGCAATCTTTTTCAAAAAAATCACCGTGCACGCGCTCGATATTTTTCACAGCGGTCAGTGTGCCCACCACAGAAATCACAGTGAAAGTTCATGTGCGCGACTTTTCACTTTCGGCGGCTCAATAGGAGCAAGAATCCTGTCAACATTTTGCTTAGCCATTTTGAGGGCAACCATCTCTTGGCGATGTTCCTTGCACCCGGAGTAAAGTTGTCGCTTCTCCTTTTCGAGAATCGCATATTCTTTCTTTAGCATGGCGATAGTCGGCAGCTTTTTATTTTTGTCATACCCCTGTTCGTCAAAATATTTTTTGGATGCTTTGTACAGAGCGATGCCCGAATAATTATTTTCGTGAAACTCATCAGCCGGATGCGTAACTTTTCTCAACTTTTGAAAGCTGGTAAGCTCAGTCTTTTTCAATCGCAGATACTCAACATAAGTTTCACGATGCTTGCTGTAATTTCCAATCTGCCGTTGAAGTTCTGTAATCCCTTTTAGCCGTGATTCTATCTCACGTATACGGTTCATTTTTGCAGAGTAACGACTCTCGACCTCGTTGTCTTTCGCCACAAGAGCATCGTAACTTTTTATCCCACGCTCCTGCAAAAAGAATAACGTGCGGGCGCTCTCTTTCAAGTTATATAGTCGTGCAAAATGCTCAAATCCCGGACTGCGAGCTTGCTGCAACTTCGCCTCAATGTCAATGAGAAAATTCGGTTTTTGCACACGCTCGACAGGCGCAGCAGCCACAGCGTCCACCACAAACTTTTGCGCTGGCGCGACAACTTTTTGCTTAGGCGTGACGTATCGTTTACCCGCAATTCTTTCACGAATCGCCTGCTCTGTGTAGTCATCGCCGAGAGATTTTACGCGAATAAACTTCTCTTGCCCCGGAGCCTTGAACGCCAAATGCTTGCCCTGCTTAACTTCGCACCCAGCCTCTTGCATCCTGCGAATAAAACTGGTATAATCGGCACAGCCATCAAGCGCGACATCAATAATCTGCATGAGCTTCTCACGCTTGGTCGTCGGCGGCTTACTTTCGCCAAGCCACTTGCCATAGGTTTTACCTTTAGACGGTTGAGGTTGCTCGATTATTGACAGCCCATGCTCAATGCACAGCAAGTCCGAAATTCTACGAATTGCAAAGCTGGAGCGGAAGAAATTACGAAACTTCCGTGTGCAATCCAGCGAAGTGGAATTGAAAATGATGTGCGAGTGAATGTGCTGCTTATCAACATGAGTACAACAGATGAAAACGTGATTGCCTTTCGTTAGCTTGAAAGCTAAGTCATAACCAATCTTATTCACAGTCTCCGCATCAACTTCACCGGGCTTGAAGCTTTGCCGCAGATAATACGCCAACACATCGCGCTTGCCATAATCCCTACCGGTCATAGCGGCATATTGGTTCTTGGAAAAGTTGAACTCAGCATCAACCGTAAGCGAGTCACATTCATACGAAGAAATCAACTGGCCGTCCTGCGTTTTATCGGGATTCTTCACATAATCAGTGCTCGCACCAAGCGCGGCGGCGACCGTTCGCCCCTTACCCGCATGAAGCGGAATCAATGTTGTTGTCGCTATAATCAGCCCACCTTTCGCAAAAAAATGGGGCGGCACAATTAAGCACCGCTCGACACAAAACCTATACATTTTCGTTTTGCATATCTTCTAAATCGCGCCAAGTCAGCGGTGGAACAAATGCTTTCCCCAGCTTATTGTTAGTCAGCGCCGACAGCGAATCTAGCAACTTGCCAAAGTCGGTGCGAAGCTCTGTAAGCTGCCGGTTGACTTCGGCAACATCCTCCCGGTGAGCTTCGCCGCCGCAGTTGACCCGCTTGGCGATTTGGTTTGCGTTATTCGTCGTTATTCGAAGCAACCGCCCAATCTCGTTCAGCCCCGCCATGTCGAGGTTGATAACGTGCCCATCAATGCACATCTTGCGGATGAACGCGCTCTTGTTGCGAATTTTCGTCTGCGCCATGCGCTTTTCCACCCACTCCCATTCGAGCGGTGACATCTTGAAGTAGAACCCGGTTGTCTTTTCTCTGGCCATAAATTTCCTCCGTTTCGATAAATGTTCAGGGGGACAGCCACCCGCAAGCAACTCGTCCCCCTGTGTTGTCCCTCTGGCCTGTCCTCCTGAGAAATCCTATAGTTATGCGTTTTTAGGCTCACAATTGTTCAGGTGGACAAGCGCGGTGGTTTGTACCTCTGACGAACATTCGGTGTATTCCACATCAATTGGCATCTCCCAATACCACTGCCGCCCGCGCTGCACCGAAATCACGCCGAGCGCTTCTTTCGCCCGCTTGAACGTCTTGTACGATATGCCCTGCTCACCAGCCATCTGCTCCATGTCCGCTGCCGCGACCGGGCCTTTGGAAAGCGCCGTCTCAATCAGCTTCCGCGCTTTGGTAAACTGGCTCTCCGGCTTGGGCTTGCCGGATAGAATCTCGTCAATCGTGGCGTCGCACTCACCCAACCAAGTGAACCTCGCACCGGACGTTCCGACGCCATCATCAAACCCGAACGCCTGCGGCTTGCCAAGCTGTGCAAGGTTGTTCTTAATCGGCACAATCGCGCGGATTTCATCATCGTTCGGTAGCTTGCCCACGGTCATAACACTTCGGGCAGCGGCGAAAATATCCACGCTGCCGTTGCTACGATACGCCGCCTTGCCGCCACTCTTGTTCATGTGCCCGACCAGCAAAATGGCGCAATCATGCCGCACGGCGATGTCTCCCAGCCGTTTCATAATCTGCCGAACGCTACCCATCAAGTTCATATTGGCGCTGCCAAAAAACGCCTGCACAGGGTCACAGATAAACAGCTTTGCTCCGGTGCGTATTATGGCTTGCTCGATACGCTCATCCGAGAATGTCAACGCGCACTCATCCTCATCAATCCGCTCGACAAGGCTCAAATCCGCACTACACTTCTCAAGCGTGGGTTTCAACTTTTTCGGGTACGAATCCTCGGTGTTCTGCAAAACCACTGGTGCTGGCGCACTCGCGACACCACCTGGCAACGCCCTGCCGGTCGTAACAGCGGCGGAGATTGCGAGTGCTGTCGTGGTCTTGCCCCCGCCGCCGTCACCCTGAATCAACGTAAGCATCCCACGTGGGATATATCCCTCCCACAGCCACTCCACTGGCTCGGATTGGATTTCGCTGAGCTTGGTCATCCTCAATATTGCCATCAATTTACCTCCCAAAATAGTAGCAGGCGGCCTATGATTGCTCATAAGCCGCCTGTCTGATTAAATAATGTGTCGTGCGCGTTATGCGGATTTCGCCGCTTGTTCCTTGCGCTTGCGTTGCCACTCCCGCTGATACTCGCGGTGATATGCGCGTTTGCGCTCTCGCCGGACTTCTTCCTCTGCTGCGAGTTCCTCCGCTGCCTTGGCCGGTTCTGCCGCTAACTTCTCCGCCTTTGCTGCCGCTCTGCGTTCTGCCAATTTAGCTAGGATTTTCTCACGGTTGCGATGATAATGCGCACGCCCAATGGCTTTGCGATGCTCATCCGGGTCAAACGGCTCGGCTTCCACATCCTGCCCCGGAAACGCAATCTTGCCGATAAAGTTGAAGTGGAAATCCACTTACTGCTCCCTACGCCCGCTGGATTTGTCGGCTTCAAACACTACAATTTTGCTGATATATTCGTTTAGAATCGCGGGTGTCAATTCGGGGATTTCGGTATAGCGGCGAACCATTTTGATGAACCGCTCGACATTACCGCTTTCGTCAGCGTACACCGCCAGCCCGCTTTGCAGTTCAGAGATTTGCCGTTCCAAATCCTCCTGCTCGGCTTCGTATTCAGAAACCAAAATCTCGAACCTCTTTGCCGACAACGAGCCGCCGACCTTATCCTCGTACAATTGCTTGATTAGGCCATCCAGTTCCTTGTGCCGCTTTTGGTGCTTGGTAAGTTGCTTTTGTTGGGCTTTCGCCGCATCCGCACTCTGCAAATCGTGCATTTCGCGTACCTGCCGGACAAACTCATCTTCGCTTTCCTTGACAAACCCACTTACGGCACGGATTGCATCTAGCGCAAGTGTGCGCAATTGCGAAGTTTTGATGTAGTGCGATGTGCATTTGCGCGGGTATTTTGCCGATTGGTTGCAACAATACGCATCACTTGAATCGTAACCCTGCCCGTTGCGATGATTGTACATACGCCCATCACAGGTGGCACAGTGTACCAGCCCGGTCAGCGGATTGACTTCCCCAAGCGAGTTGTACCGCCGTTTAACCCTGCGGCATCGTTGCGCGGTTTCCCACGTCTCACGCTCAACGATTGGCTCTTGTGTACACTCGAAGATTTGCCACTGCTCTTTCGGGCGATGCTTCGCCCTTTTGTCCTTATAGCTGTCTTTGTAGGTACGAAAATTCACGGTACACCCTGTGTACTCAAGTCGGTCTAAGATGTTCTCAACCGTCCTGCCGTTCCAGTGGAATTTATCTTCCGGGTTTGGCATCTCGTAACCATCACGCAAGGCAATATATGCCGATGGCCGCATGACTTTTTCGTCCGTGAGCGTTCGTGAAATCTGATAAGTTCCCATGCCATCAATCGTCATTTTGAAGATTCTGCGCACGACCGCCGCCGCTTCTTCATCGACCAGCCAAGTATTCTTATCTTCGGCAGATTTCTTGTACCCGTACACCGCAGAGTTGGTCATGTGCTTGCCTGCGTTGCCTTTTGCATGAAGCACCGTTTTGATTTTCCGGCTCGTATCTCGTGCATACCATTCCGCAAAGATATTGAGGAACGGCGCAAACTCCATGCTCTCTTGAATATCGCTATCAATGTTGTTGCTGATAGCGATAAACCGAACGTCATGCTTACGGAAAACAACCTCGGTGTGAAAACCAACTTGTAGGTGGTCACGTCCCAACCGGGATAGGTCTTTCGTGATAACCACGCCGACTTTCCCGGCCTCAATATCCGCAATCATTCGCTTCCAGTCCGGGCGCGAAAAGTCCGTGCCTGAGAAACCATCGTCAATGTAATGCTCAACATTCTGGAAACCATGCTTTTGCGCATAGTTTTCCAATATCGACCGCTGATTTTGAATCGAAAGGCTGTCCCCCTGCGATTCATCATCTTTGCTTAACCTGCTGTACAGCGCAGTTGTGCGTTGCTGATTTGGCTGCTTGTTCATGATGAACCTCTTTCCAGCAGCCAACCCGCTTGTAGTGGCTTAATTGTAGCATTTCCGGGCGGGCATTGCAAGTCATTTTTGAGCATCCTCAGCACTTTGTCATTGATTGTTTCCCTCGCTTCCTCATTGAAGTGAATCCCCACCTTAAAAGTGGTGGAGCCGATGCGTCTGCGAAAGACGAACGGCTCCGATGCTCGCGTTGTGCTTTTTACAGTTCGTCCCATTTGACCGGCTCCTCTCTAAATGGTATAATAATGGTGTTTTCTGGCGTGTGATGCTTGAATGTCGCTATACGCAGACCCCTTTCAAAATTTTCGGGGCGCAATCCATGCCGCCAAGCACCGAATTACGCCCCTATATATAAGGGAAAAACAGGGGTCATTTCGGAACTCGCCCGAAAAACGCTTTAATCATGCGATAAATTGAGGGCGATTGGGGGCGGCGTTTTGGCTGATAGTGACGCAAAAAAGCGGCGAGAGCGCAAGCGTAAACGCCAAGTCATCGCCGATTGGAAAGAAGCCGCCCAAGCTATCAAGGATAAAGATGATGACCAAGCCATCGTGGACGCAATGGGCAAACGCCAGAAAAAGAAGCTACGCAGGGAAGCACGGCGGGAAGCCTTAGCCATCATGGAGGATGCCGCCCGGACGCAGGAGGATTTTGAAAAGGTTCTCGTTGTTTGGGACAAGCTGGAATGGAACGAAGCCGAGCGAATAGCCGACCATGAGCAGGTTCGTACAAAAACGCTGACAAATTGGCAATTACCCGAAGAAAGCACGGTTGTCCCACCGCCTATAAATCATGCGTGGTGGCGGCAGCTATTGCGCGGTCGGTTTATCGACCTCATCTACGACTGCCCGCATGAAATCCACGAGTTGACTTCTAGCCATGCCGAATACAGCCTGACCGAAGATTTGGACGAAAACCGCAAAGAAATCCTGTGTTATTGGGCAATCCGGCAGTGGCCGCCGCAGCCAATAGCCGCTATGCGCAAACAGTCCGACCGCAACATTCGCAAGGTGTACAATAAGATGATAGACGAAATACGCTACGAGCTATTTTACTTCCTGTACTGGCGGTACAAAAAATACCTGCCGCTGGGCACAACCCAATGGGCGTTTGTAATCGCAGGTATTGAAAAGTATGATGATAAACCGGAAGCTCAGTGGGAGCTTAACGATGAGGACATGATTTACGGCGATGATGATATGCGCTACGAACTGTTCTACTACTTATATTGGCGACACAGGAAACGCCTGCCCATCAAAGCTAAGCACAGGGAATTTATGCTTGCGGGTATTGAGAAATACAAAGATAGATTGAGCGCGGAAAATATACAACTTGCTGAGTTGGGGGTTTAGCATGGATAGACCATTTCAGAATACGAGTGCGTATTGGGCGCGGTTCAGCGAATACGAGTATAGGCAGGGCGATGATGGGCACACCTATCTCATGCCCACCGCTCAATCTAAGCCTGCCGTATACGACCCGATGAAAGAGGCTGATACACTTGTTGTTGACGCGCTCAACGTGGGGCGGCTTGCTATGAAGCGCGATGCCGATGAAGAAAAGCTAAAGCAGGCCATTCTTGATTTCGTCACCAAATATGGCCTGCTCGGATTTATGCCAGCACTTCCCACCACGCCCGAGTTTATGAATTATGGCGCGGTGTATCTGCCCAAAAATCACTTCATCAAAGAAGAAGCAATGGCCGCTCAGGAGTATTTAGCCCTCTTTTTTCCTTTCCGCAAGCCTGATGTTTACAAAGATGGGTCAAAGGCGCAATGGGATGTTAATGATAGAACTGACGACAGGACAATGGTGGCGCTTGCCATGACTTTTTCTAATGACCCAATGACAGTTGGAATGAGCTTGCAGCGCATATACGCCGAGCGTTATGATTGGTTGGTGACACAGTTTCGTGATTGGGCGTTTATGCTCGTTTCCACTTTCTTATTCTACGAAGACAAAGACGATACCGATGAATTGACCCGTGATTTATACCGACAAGGGGTATCTGCGTTTGGCGGGAAAGCGCCGACGTTTCACGTAAGCCTTTATGAAGATAAGCCGAGGATTGTATGGGATTTTTACTCGCTACTTATGACCATCCAGACAATGTTTGGGTTCGCGCTAACAGATGAATCGAAACCGTTACTACTTTGTAAGCATTGTAATTTGGCGTTTATCTCCGGGCAACAAAGCGATGTTTTTTGTAGCGAAAAGTGCAAAGGGCAGTTCAAGATTTACAAGGGCAGGGGGAAGAAGTGAGCGGTTGCCTATCTGCCGAACAAGTAATCCAGTGACACATACAGCGCCTTAGAAATCGCGTCAACTTCAATGTCCGTGACCGTTCGCTCCCCGCTTTCGATACGCGACACCGACCCACGGCAGACATACACTGCCTGCGTTTCCAGCTTTTCAGACAACGCCTTTTGGCTTAATCGCGCCTTTTGTCGTGCTTCCTTGATACGTTCCCCGGTGATATTGCACACGCCATCAATAATTCTTGCCATCAGCACACACCTCTTTATCTTGACATAGGACAATTATAGTGTATACTATAATGCACAGAACTATGTCTTGTCACAGGACAAATTTGAAAATGGGGTGTGTGCAATGGCAGATTACAAGAAGATGTATTACAAGGCTTTCAACGCGATAACTGATGCTGAAAGGATGATTGAGACGACGGCGGTCATGCTGCGTGTCGCTCAACAGGAGTGCGAGGAAATTTACAACGAGGGCGATACTGTTCCCGCTGATGATGAATCCTAATTGTAAACCAGTTCGTGCAAAATCACTTCGTGTGCCACTTCCCGGCCGGGGATTGTTCTTAGGCGGGTCGCGGCGGCTTCGTCAATCTCGCGGCAAAGAGGATAGAGCAGCTCCTTTGCGAGAAACTCGCGGTACAACGCTGGCTTGTGGTTTTTGAGATACGCCTTGTGCATCATACCATACTTGCCGAGCGGAGGTTCATAGGGTGGGTCGGAGAGTTTGATGTCGGGTAACAGATAGTCGCCAACGAGAGTGTAGGATATGTCCATGTGTCACGTCCTTTCTGCGGCGGTCGCCGCCTGTTGAGTAATGGTAGAGCTTTATGCGTCCGGCAGGGCGCGCACAGGGCGATTCCCGCCCTAAAACACGCCGCATAAAACAATATTTGCATCACCTCGTTTCCTCACGAAGTGGCGCAAACCGTTACTACAAGCGGGTTGGCTGTCCTCGTGATAGCGCAGTAGAAACTACTACGCTATCAGAATACATCAAATGTTCTAGTGTTTACAGAGCTTATCCAAAAAGAACCATCTGGATTAAATTCAACCCAAACTACTACTACTTGGGTGTTCCTGACTACGTTTTGCACTCTTGAATAAACAATACGGCTATCCAAACAGTTCATAACATGATATAATTGGAGAAACAACGGAAAGGCGTGGGGATAAAATGGCACAGCAAGAAGCGATGGGAATAACAGAATTCTTTGAGAAGTTCAATAGCG
>Ga0131853_10009856_pt1 | contig 17483 bp, 12 predicted proteins | sample TergutLab28metaG_FD_92764 | JGI IMG/M metagenome (GOLD analysis project Ga0131853, IMG submission 92764) | Labiotermes labralis P1 segment gut microbial communities from Petit-Saut dam, French Guiana - Lab288 P1 (version 2) (version 2) | ecosystem: Host-associated > Arthropoda: Insects >... | reverse complement strand
TACGACCAGCGGGTCCCGCCCGACGTCGTCTCGGCCCGCCACTTCGACAACTGGTGGCGCAAGGCCCGGCACCACACGCCGGACCTGCTCACCCTGAGCCTGCCGGACCTGCTGGCCGACTCCGGCGCGATTGACGAGGCGGACAGCTTCCCTCAGGTGTGGACCTCGGAGAGCCCGGGCGCGGGCGGCCGGGACCTGGCCCTGTCCTACGCGTTCGACCCGGGCAGCGCCGCCGACGGCGTCACGATCGACATCCCCCTGAAGACCCTGAACCAGGCCCGGCCGGAAGAGTTCTCCTGGCACGTGCCCGGCCTGCGGGCCGAACTCATCACCGAGCTGATCCGGTCCCTGCCCAAGGACATCCGCCGCCAGCTGGTGCCAGCGCCCGACGTGGCCCGCCAGGTCCTGGAGCGGGCCGGGGACCGGGCCGGCGCCGACGACGTGCGGGATACGGTCGCGGCCGAGCTACGGAAGCTGCGGGGCGTCCGGGTCACGGCAGACGACTTCGACATGGACAAGCTTCCATCTCACTTGCGCATCTCATTCCGTATCGTCGATGATAGTCGAGTGCTAGCAACCGGGAAAGACCTGTCCGCCCTCCAGCGGCGCCTGCAGCCCAGGCTGCGCTCCGCCCTGTCCGCCCGCGCCGGCTCCCTCACCCGGACCGGGGCTACCGCGTGGGACTTCGGGACCCTGCCGAAGGTCTACACCGACGGCGACGTGAGGGCTTACCCTGCCGTGGCCGACGCCGGAACCGCCGTGGACGTCCGGCTCTTCGAGACCGAGGCCGCGGCCCGGGCCGCGATGCGGGCCGGCACGCGGCGGCTCATCCTGCTCTCGGCCCGTTCCCCGGTGAAGGACATCGCCGCCCGCCTGTCGACCGGGCAGAAACTCGCCCTCAGCGGCAACCCGCACGGCGGCGTGGCCGCGATGTTCGCCGACGCCGTCGACTGCGCGGCCGACGGCCTGATCGCGGACGCGGGCGGCCCGGCCTGGGACGCGGCCGGATTCGCGGCCCTGTCGGACAAGGTCCGGGGCGGGCTGTACGCCGCGACCTGGGAAATCGTCTCCGACACCGAGGAGATCCTGCGCCGCGCCACCGCCATCGGGGCCCGCCTGGACAGCCTGTGCAGCCCCGCCCTGGCCCCGGCCGCCGACGACCTCCGCGAACAGCTGCGCGGCCTTGTCTACCCCGGTTTTCTCACCGCCGCCGGATCCCGCCGGATCCGCTCCATCCCGCGCTACCTGCGGGCGATGGAGTACCGGCTCGACCGGCTGCCCGACAATCCCGGCCGCGACGCCCAGCAGATGGAGACGGCGCAGCGGGCCGAGGATGCCTACCGCGACGCGCTCGCCGTGCTGCCCCCGGCCGCCCGCTCCGGCGAGGCGGCCCGGGAGATCCGCTGGATGCTGGAAGAACTGCGGGTCAGTCTCTTCGCCCAGACGGTCGGCACGGCCGGGCCGGTCTCCGAGCGACGCATCCGGGCGGCCATCGAACGCCTGTCCTGATCCGGCCATCTCTCTGCCCTTGCCTCGGCGTGTCGTTCGAGCGTGGACTACATAAAGTGCTAGCTTTATCTTTCACTAACACGTTTACCGGCCTGTGGGGCCGCAACGGCGGTCCTGCGGATAAGGAGGCCATTGTGAACGGAATTCCCCCTGTCAGGCGCCGGCTCGTCGGCGCGGCCCTGCGCCGGTACCGGGAGGCCCGGGGCTACGGACTGGACGACGCCGCCCGCATCCTGGAATGCGATCGTTCCAAGATTTCCCGCATTGAGACCGGCCATCGCGGTATCCGCGGCAAGGAACTGCGGGAACTGCTGGGCGAGTACAAGGTGGATGAGGGCGAGCAGGCGGCGCTGGTCTCAGTGGCCAGCCACGGCCAGGACCCGGGGCGCTGGCTGGAGTTCAAGGACGTACTCGCCGGCCCGGGGGAGGACTTCGTCATCATGGAGTCGTCCGCGGCCGAGATCCTGGGCCACGAGCCGCACCGGGTGCCCGCGCTGCTGCAGACTCCGGCTTACGCCCGGGCGGTGGCCGACGCCGACCCGGCGCTGGACGACGACGCCCAGCGAGACCAGGCGGTTGAGGTCACGATGATCCGCCAGCGGATCGTGCTGAAGGAGCAGCATCCGAGGCTGGAGGTGATCCTGGGAGAGGGCGCCCTGCACCAGGCGGTCGGAGGGCCGGAGGTGATGCGCGCCCAGCTCAGGCGGCTGGCCACGACGGCCGACCGGGGAGCGGACGCGGGCATCACGCTGCGGGTGCTGCCGTTCGCCGCGGGCGCCCACGCGGCCGCGGGCTGCGGAATGTCGGTGCTGAGGTTCGCCGGGGCGCCGGGCATCGGCGTGGTTCACCTGGGCGGGCTGTCGGGCGGCGTGAGCCTGGACGGCGCGCAGGACCTGGAACGATACCTCCGCGCGTTCGCCCAGCTGCGGCTGGCGGCGCTGGCGCCGGCGGCGTCGGCCCGTCTGCTGCGGGAGATGGCGGGGGATTGATCGGCCGGAAAGACCGGCGGCTGGGAATCCGGGTTGGTTGTTCCGGGTGCCCAGCTGCCGGAAGTTCGCGTCTCCCCCGTCGTCGAGCGCGGTGGCTAACTTACCTCGTACCTGTGCGGGATATGCTCGGCCGCGGACCGGACCGGGTGCTGGAGCTGCTTGGTGACCAGCTGAAGCTTGGCGACGAGCTCCTCGATGTCCCGCAGTTGCCGCTGACTGTCGTCGCGGACGCGGGCCCGGATCATGTGGCGGTGATTCGCGGCCGGCAGGTTGTTGCCGGTTTTCATGGACAGAGGTCTCCTCGGTCGAAGGAAACGGAGTGCCGGGGGGAGGGGTAACTCCGGCGGCGCTATCGAGATTGATCTTACTGGGATTTGCCGGGCGTGTCACCCTGGAAGGTGAAATTCGCCCATTTACTATTCTGCTCTCACCGGGTCGCGGAGGCAGGATGCATAACTCTATGCGACCGGGTCGGCGCGGTCTGGCCGGGGGGTCGGGCGACGATAAAATCGCAGGTCAGAGTGGATATTTAGATCTTGTCTGGGCTGTGTCGCGGGCGTGCGGGACGGCGGCCGGGAGTGCGAGTCATATAGGTCATTTCTTGCCTAGATTCATTTCCTGGTGCATGACGCAAATGCACGTTCATTTGACGCACGCCAGAATGCATCGCGCAAATGCACGTGTGCGAATGCACGCGTGAATATGCGCGTGCGCATGCACGTGCAACGGGCGTGTGCACTGGCAACTGCGAGGCGGTTTCCGGGACTTTCCGGGCACCAGCGGCCGGGGACGGGGGCCGGGCGGGGCGGGCCGGGGACACGGGCCGGGGCCGGGGACAGGGACCACGGAAGGCCAGGGAGCGGGATTTCAGGAGGACGGGGGTCCGCCCCCCGAAGGCCGGTGTGGTCTCCACGGTACTCCCCGGAACCCGTCTGGCCAGCCCTTGCCTCCTTATGGATGCCTTACGTTCCCCTCAGGCCCCGTCAGTCACATAATCCTCGGGGCCCTCTGGGTTCTCAAGGCCCTCAAGGCTTTCAAGGTCCTCGGGTTCCTCGGGATCACTGGGCCCGTCGGGCTCCTGGTCGAGGCGGGGCAGGGCGATGGTGAAGCGGGTGAGACCCGGGCGGCTGGAGGCCAGGACGGCGCCGCCGTGGGCGGCCACGACCGCGTCGACGATGGCCAGGCCGAGGCCGGTGGAGTTGGTGTCGCTGTCGGAGGCATGGGTCCGGGCGCTGTCGGCCCGGGTGAAGCGCTCGAACAGTTCGGGCAGGAGCGCGGCCGGGATGCCCGGGCCGTCGTCGGTGATCGAGAGGACCGCGCGGGGCAGCGGCGGGGCGGTCCCGCGCCGTACGGGAGCCTCTCCGTCCGGGTCGGCGGACGGCAGCGAGGAGTCCGCGGCCAGCCGCACGGTGACCGTGGTGCCGTCCGGCGTGTGCCGTCCGGCGTTGCTGAGCAGGTTGGCCAGCACCTGGTGCAGCCGGTGCTCGTCGCCCCACACCTGGACCGGGTCGTCGGGCAGGTCGAGCATCCAGCGGTGCCCGGGCCGCGCGACCTGGGCGTCGCTGGTCGCGTCGATGACGAGGCGGGAGACGTCGACCGCGTCGTAGCTGAGGGGGCGGCCCGCGTCGAGCCGGGCCAGCAGGAGCAGGTCGTCGACCAGCAGGGTCATCCGGGTCGACTCCGACAGGACCCGGCCCAGGGCGTGCGTGACCGGCTCCGGGGCCTCGCCCGGGTGACGGAGCGCCAGTTCGGCGTAGCCGCGGATGGCGGCCAGCGGGGTGCGCAGTTCGTGACTGGCGTCGGCGGCGAACCGCCGCAGCCGGGTCTCGCTGGCGCTGCGGCGGGCCAGGGCCTGCTCCACGTGCCCGAGCATCCGGTTGAACGCGGCCCCGACCTGGCCGGTCTCGGTGGCGGGATCGGTGTCGCCGACGCCCGCCGGGAACTCGGCCTCGCCGGTGTCCAGGGGCAGTTCCGCCACGGCGGAGGCGGTGGCGGCCACCCGGCTCAGCGGCCGCAGCGACAGCCGCACCCAGAACGTGCCCAGCACCCCGGCCGCCACCAGGACCACGGCGAAGACGGTGATCTCCAGGATCGCCACGTCCTTGAGCAGGTCGTCCACGCCGGACAGCGGGAGCCCGGTGATGAAGGTCGTCCCGTCGCCGTCCGGGTCGCGGATCGCGGTGAGCGCGTAGTCCCCCGGGGCCGAGTGCAGATTGCGGACGTGGACGGCCGCGGCCGAGTCGGCCCGGGGCGGCAGCGAGGGCTCGATGCGGCCGAGGGCCGTCTTGTCGGCGGCCGAGATGTGCCAGACGTCGCCCGGGATGCGGGTCGCCTTCCAGCGGTCGCCCCAGACCGACACCGCGATCGTCCCGGCCATGAGGCCGGGGCAGTCCATGGTGGAGGCCGCCTGCCGCACCACCGGGACGTCCTGCTCCTTCGGCGTCGGCGCCGGCGCCGCGGACCGGTCGGAGGCCGAGGCCGAGTCCCGGTAGTAGTTGCCGCTCCCGATCGGGTCCTGGCACTTGTAGGCCAGGTTGGTCGCGATCTGCAGCTGGTTGTCCAGCTGCAGGATCAGCGAGTCCCGGATGGCGAAGAACGAGGTCACGCCCACGGTGGCGCAGGCGATGGTCAGCAGTGCGACCAGTCCGGCGATGAGCCGGCCGCGCATCGTGCGCGGCCGCCACCGCCGCTTCGGGGACGGCTGCGGCACCCGGGCCCCCGCCCGCCCCCGGATGAGCATCAGCCGGCCGGCTTGAGGACGTAGCCCACGCCGCGCACCGTGTGGATCAGCGGATCCCGCCCGGCGTCGATTTTCTTGCGCAGGTAGCTGATGTACAGCTCGACGACGTGGGCCTGGCCGCCGAAGTCGTAGTTCCACACCCGGTCCAGGATCTGGGCCTTGGACAGGACGCGGCGGGGATTGCGCATCAGGAAGCGCAGCAGCTCGAACTCGGTCGCGGTGAGGTCGATGAGGTCGCCGCCGCGGCGAACCTCGCGGGCCTCCTCGTCCATGGTCAGGTCGGCCACCGTGAGGGCCCCCTCGCCGCCCGCCCGGGCGACGTTGGCCCGGCGCAGCAGGCCCCGCAGCCGGGCGAGGACCTCCTCCAGGCTGAACGGCTTGGTGACGTAGTCGTCGCCGCCCGCGGTGAGCCCGGCCACGCGGTCCTCCACCGCGTCCCGGGCGGTCAGGAACAGCACGCAGATCTCGGGCACCTCGGCCCGCAGGCGCCGCATGACCTCGAGGCCGTCGAAGTCGGGCAGCATGATGTCGAGGACGACGGCGTCCGGCTTGAACTCGCGTCCGGCCTTGACGGCGTCCGTCCCGTTGCCCGCCATGCGGACGTCCCAGCCCTCGTAGCGCAGCACGCTGCCCAGGAGCTCGGCCAGGCTGGGCTCGTCGTCTACCACCAGGACGCGGACCGGGGTGCCGTCCGCCCGCCGGGTGCCCGCGCCGCGTTGCGCGGAGACCGCGCCGCCGGGGGCGCTGTCGTCAGAAACCGGGTGTACTGCCATGTCAATCGCTCACTTGCCTCCGGGGGACCTTTTCCCACAGGATTGCAGAGCTTCCAGGTCATGGGCCCATGCGGGGGCTATGGATATCCTCTGAACGGGCGCACCGCCGGCCGTAAGCCGCCAGTACGGGGGCTCAGCGACCCAGCAGCCGCCCCAGCTTGGAAGCCGACCGGGCGGGACGGGCGCCGGCCTCGGCCAGCAGCCGGGCCGCGGCCTCCCCGGCCGGCGAGCCGGCCTCCGCCACCTCGACCTCGATCTCCCGCCACCGCAGCGTAGTGCCGTCCCCGGCGGCATCCAGGCGGCGGGCGGTCACCGTGTCGTCCGCGACCTCCGCGGCCGCGCGGCCCTCGTGATGGAGGGTGACGACGATCCGTTCGGTGTCGAGCCGGGCGATGGGCTCGACCGGGATCCCGCCGGTGACCTCCGCCGCCCGCGCGGCCAGGGCGCCGGGCAGTTCGTCTGACAGCGGCTCGCGCAGTTCGCGGCGGGTGTCGCCGGACACGGGCAGCTTCATGTGCCAGCCTTCGTCGGTGCCGCCGGTGCGCCGGCGCAGCGTGATCTTCGCCCCGGCCAGTCGCTGGTCACGGGTGTCGTAGTAGGTTGCGGACAGGTGATGGGTCACCGGGTCCCCCGCGGTGACGCCGTCGCCGACCCCGCCGAAATCCGGGCGCCGGAAATCCTCGCCTACCTCGAACTTCTGCTCGATCTCCAGGTGTTCGCTCATTGCCCCTCCCCAGGGCACAATGTTACCGGCCGCGGATACGCGAAGGCGGGCCACGCGTCCCGCGATTCGACGGGAAACCGGAGGGGAAAGACTTCAGATGAGCACCGACGCGGTCCTGGCCAGCGAGCATCACGCCCGGGAGCGGGATGACGGGCGAGCCGGGCGGGCGCTGCTGATCGCCGGCGTCGCCGTCGCCGCCCTCGCGGCCGCCGCCTACGCCGCCGCCCTGGCCGCCGGCCCCGCGCGCCTGCTGCTGAAGGGCTTCGACCTCGCGGTGTACCTGGGCGGGGCCGGGCAGGCGCTGCACCACCCGGCGCACCTGTATGCCTGGACGTACCAGGGCCACCCCGGCATCAAGTTCACCTACACCCCGTTCGCGGCGCTGGCGTTCGCCGCGGGCCGGGTGCTGCCCTTCCGCGCGCTGCTCGGGCTGGTGGCGGTGGTGAGCGTGGCGTGCCTGCTGGCCACGATCTGGATCGCGTTCCGGGAGCTGGGCTGGAAGTCCCTGACCCGGCGCACCGGAGCGACCCTGCTGCTCGGCGGCATCGCGCTGTGGTCCGAGCCGGTCCAGCGCGGGCTCAACCTCGGCCAGGTCGAACTCGGGCTGATGGCCCTGGTGGTGTGGGACCTGTGCCAGGACGACAAGCGCTGGTGGAAAGGCGCCGCCACCGGGCTCGCCGCCGGGATCAAGTTCATCCCGGGCCTGTTCATCCTGTACCTGCTGATCACGAAGCGGTTCCGGCAGGCCTTCGTCGCCATCGGCGCCTTCGCCGCCAGCGTCGGAATCGGGTTCGCGGCGCTCCCCGGCCCGTCGGGGCCGTTCTGGCTGCGGGGCGACTTCTTCGCGGCCAGCCGGACCGGGTTCGTCGGGAGCCTGCAGAACCAGTCGCTGCGCGGCGCGGCCACCCGGCTGGCCGGCAGCGTCGACGGGGGGATGCTGCCGTGGCTGGCCGCCGCCGTGATCGTCATCGGGCTCGGCCTGTGGGCCGCGTCGAGGCTGCACAACGCCGGGTACGCGTTCGCCGGCCTGATGGTGACCGGGCTGGTCGCGCAGCTCGCCTCGCCGATCAGCTGGGACCACCACTGGGTCTGGTACGTCCCCGGGGTCGCGGTGCTGGCCGACGCGGCCGTCCGCGCCGGGCGGGGGAGGGCCCGGGCGGCCTGGTACACCCTGGCCGGCGTCGTGGTCGCGGCGTTCGCCGCGTGGCCGGACTTCTGGCAGCCGTCTTTCAGCCTGTTCCAGGGCGGGCTGATCAACTACGCGCCGATGGCCTCGTTCGAGTCCGGCGACAACCCGGCCTACCCCGAGTACCACTGGCACGGCCTGCAACTGGTGGCCGGGAACCTCTACGTGCTGACCGGGCTGGGCCTGCTCGCCGTCGCGCTGGCCGCGGCGGTCACGGTGACCCGCCGTCGGCGGGCGGCGGCGGCCTCCGGGTAACGCGCCGGCGCGCTTGTAGACGGTCCCGATCCCGCGGGAACCGACCTTGGCGAAGTTCGACGTGAACCACGCCAGCAGCCGCGGGGTCCAGGGGATGCGCCGGTAGTTGTTGGGGGACAGCCACACGTAGTCGGCCCGGGCCAGGATCGACTGCCAGGCGCCGGCCACGTTCTCCAGCCGCTTCGCGCCGCCCTGGACGCTCACCCCGCCGCTCAGCACGAGGGTCTGGGCGAGGGAGTCCACGACGCTCGGACAGCCGGGCCGGGCGGCGGTGAACCGGTTGGCCGCGATCGTCATGGAGGCCTGATCGGTGACGACGCAGGCCCCCGCGGGGATGACCGCCTGCTGGTGGTACAGGTCCGGCGCGGCCAGGTCGCTGATCTCGCGGGCCTGGAAGGCCGCGAGCAGGAACAGCAGGGCGCAGGCGGCCCGGATCAGGACCTGCCGGGACCGGGCGGCGCGGACCGCCCCGCACGCCCCGCCGGCCGCGATGGCGACCCACGGGGCGCCGAAGTCCGGGTAGTGGTAGAAGAAGGCCGAGTAGAAGACGATCCCGCCGGTCGCGATGGCGGCCGTGGCCAGCGAGAACGCCTCCAGCGGCGACGGCCTGCCCGGCCGCAGCCAGTACCCGGCGGCGATCAGCGCCACCGCCAGGGCGAACACGATGTACGGCGGCCAGCCCGCGCTGGTACCGGGCGTGGCCGCCGCCCCGCCGCTGGCGAACAGCGAGTGCGTCCCGGCCCGCAGCGTGAGGCGCCCGTGGCCGTCGAGGAAGTCGATCAGGCCGGTGATATGGGCCAGCCGCATGGAACGGGGCACGTAGGTGCCGTCCCGCGCCGCCTGGTCCAGTACCGTGCTGCGCGCGAACCGGAGCGGGCCCGCCAGCGCGAACGGCAGCACCGGGACGGCGAACCCGATGACCAGCCCGGCCAGGTACCTCCAGGTCCGCCCGGATAGCGGCGCCCGCCCGCGGCCGCGGCCGCTGAGCAGGCAGCCGGCGAGCAGCACCGCGGCGGGAAGCCCGGCCCAGAACTTGACCGACCCGGCCGCGCCGATGACCACTCCGGCCCACAGCAGCCGCCGCGGCGAGGCCAGCCGTCCTTCGCGGAAGGCCGCGGCCGCGCCGATGAGCAGGATCAGGTTCATCCACGGCTCGAGGATGAGACTGTGCGCGGTGGTGATGTCGTCCGGGTAGACGGCCAGGATCCCGCAGGTCACCACCGTGACGAGCGGCCCCCGGTCCCGGACGAGCCACCCGGCCAGCGGCACGCAGGCCGCCGAGGCGCCGACGGTCAGGATCCGGGCGGCGGCCAGCGCGTGCGTCGCGGTGGTGATCGCGGTGAGCAGCGCCACCGGCTGCAGGAGCAGCAGGATGCCGGGCGGCTGGACGAACGCGAAATCGTGATAGGGCAGCTGGCCCTGGAACAACCGGATGGCTCCGCCCAGGTAGACGCCGTCGTCGTACTCGGTGACCCCGGTCAGGTAGCCGAGCCGGGTGATCATGAAGAGGCGGAGCGCGAGGGCCAGCACCGTGCAGCCGATGATCGCGGTTCCGGCCGGCGTTCTCCCGAACGAGCGGATCAGGGCCATCCGGGGGGAATGGCTCGCCGCTGGATCCGCGGGCATGGTGCCGGTCGTTCCGAAATCGCCGCTCACGGCCCGGAGGCTAGCACAGGGTGATCAATACGATACTTCAGGTGCCGGGAGTAGGGTCATCAGGGTGAGTGAGCCCAGGCGACGAATCCCCCGAACCGACCGCTTGCTGGCCGACCCCCGTCTCGCCGGGGCGGCGGACCGTCTCGGCCGCGATCTCGTCAAGGCCGCCGTCACCCGGGCGCAGGACCGGGCCCGGGCCGGCGAGATCGCCCCGGAGGAGGTAGCCGGCGCCGCCGTCGCGGAACTGCCGCCGGCCGCGGTCTCTCTGACCCCGGTGATCAACGCGACCGGCGTCATCGTGCATACCAACCTCGGCCGCGCCCCCCTGTCGGCGGCCGCGGTGGACGCGCTGACCGCCGCCGCCGGGAACTGCGACGTCGAGTTCGACCTGGCCTCCGGAACCCGCAGCCGCAAGCGGGGCCAGGGCGCCATCGACGCGCTGCTGGCCGCGGTGCCCGGCGCCGAGGCCGCGGGCGCGGTCAACAACAACGCGGCCGCCCTGGTGCTGGCGGCCACCGCCCTCGCCCGGGACTCCGAGATCGTGATCAGCCGCGGCGAGCTGATCGAGATCGGCGACCGGTTCCGGCTGCCGGACCTGCTCGAGTCCACCGGCGCCCGGCTGCGCGAGGTCGGCACCACCAACCGGACTACCGCCGCCGACTACTCCGCCGCCATCACCGACCGCACCGCCTTCATCCTCAAGGTGCATCCGTCCAACTACCGGATCGAGGGGTTCACCGCGCAGGCGTCCGTCCGCGAACTGGCCGCCCTCGGCGTCCCGGTGGTGCATGACATCGGCTCCGGACTGCTGGCCCCGCACCCGCTGCTGCCGGACGAGCCGGACGCGGCCACGTCGCTGCGGGACGGGGCCCGCCTGGTCACCGCCAGCGGCGACAAGCTGCTGGGCGGCCCCCAGGCCGGGCTGCTGCTGGGCGAGGCGGCCCTGGTCGCCCGGCTGCTGCGCCATCCCCTGGCCCGGGCACTCCGGGTGGACAAACTCACCCTGGCCGCGCTGGAGGCGACCCTGACCGGGCCCCCGGCCCCGGTGGCCCGCGCGCTGGCCGTCACCCCGGAAACCCTCCTTTCCCGGGCCGAACGGATCGTCGCCGCGCTCGCCGCCCGGTCCGTCCCCGCCCGCGCCGTGAGAGCCGACGGCGCGGTCGGCGGCGGGGGAGCCCCCGGCGTCACCCTCCCCGGCGCGGCGGTCGCGGTCGCCGAGGCCCTCGCCGGGCCCCTGCGCACCGGCGACCCGTCCGTGACCGGCCGGATCGAGAAGGGCGAACTCCTCCTCGACCTTCGCTCCGTGGACCCCGCCGACGATGACTGCCTGGTCTCGGCCGTGCTGGGGGTGAGCGCGTGAAGGTCGTCGCCACCGCCGGGCACGTGGACCACGGCAAGTCGACACTGGTCCGGGCGCTGACCGGGATGGAACCCGACCGGTGGGCGGAGGAACGCCGCCGCGGCATGACCATCGACCTCGGCTACGCGTGGACCGCGCTGGAAACCGGGCAAACGGTCGCGTTCGTCGACGTCCCCGGCCACGAGCGTTTCGTCCCGAACATGCTGGCCGGCCTCGGGCCCGTCCCCGCCGTCCTGTTCGTCGTGGCGGCCGACGAAGGCTGGATGCCGCAGTCGGCCGAGCACCTGGCCGCGGTCGACGCCCTGGGCGTGACCCGGGGCCTGCTCGCCGTGACCCGGGCCGACCTGGCCGATCCCGGGCCGGCCACGCGGGAGGCCCTGGACCGGATCGCCCGGACCCGGCTCGGCGAGGTGGAAGCGGTCGCGGTCAGCCCGGTCGCCGGCACCGGCCTGGAGGAGACCCGGGCGGCCCTCGCCCGCCTGGCCGGGGCCATCCCGGACGCGCGGCCCGACGGCCCGGTCCGGCTCTGGATCGACCGGTCGTTCACGATCAAGGGCAGCGGAACCGTGGTCACCGGCACCCTGCCGTCCGGCACGGTCGCCGTCGGCGACGAACTGGAACTCACCCCGTCGGGCCCGGCGGCCCGGGTCCGTTCCCTGCAGGCCCTCGGCCGGCCCGAGGACACCGTGGCCGGCGTCGCGCGGGTAGCGCTGAACCTGCGCGGCGTCCCGCCAGACGTGCCGCGCCGCGGCATGGCCCTGGTGACGCCGGGCGGCTGGACGCTGACCGCCGAGATCGACGCGCGGATCGAGCCCGGCGCGGCGGGCCTGCCGGACAAGCTCCCGGCCCAGCCGCACCTGCACGCCGGCTCGGCCCGGGTCCCGGCGAAACTCCGCGTCCTGGGCCGGGAGGACGGAGCCGCCTACGCGCGGCTCACCCTGCGCGAGCCCCTGCCGCTGCACGCCGGGGACCGGATCCTGCTGCGCGACCCGGGCGCCGCCGGCCTGGCGATCTACGGCGGGCGCGTCCTCGACCCGTTCCCGGCCGGGCTGCGCCGCCGGGGCGCGGCGGCCGCGGCCGCGGGGGAACTGGCGGCCTGGCCGGACCCGCCGGGCCCGGCGGACCTGCTGCGCCGTCACGGGCTGCTGCGCGCCGGTGACCTGACCGCGGCGGGCGTGAGCGACCTGCCCGCGCCGGTCGCGGCCGACTGGGCCGCCGACCCGGCGCGCTGGGACCGGCTCCGCCGGGAACTGCCCGCCGTGGTAGCCGGCTTCACGGCGAAGAACCCCCTGGCCCAGGGCATGCCGGTGAACGCCGCCCGCTCCGCGCTCGGCCTGCCGGACTCCGGACTCGTCGCGGCCCTGGTCGGCGGGGACGTCGTCGCCGAAGGCGGCTACCTCCGCCTGGCGTCGGCCGCCGCGTCCCTGCCCCCCGCGGTCGCCGAGGCCGTCCGGGCCGTCACCGACGACCTGGACGGCGACCCGTTCGCGGCCCCCGACAGCCAGCGGCTGAAAGACCTGCGCCTGGACAAGAAGGCCATCGCCACCGCCGCCCGGGCCGGGCTGCTGCTCCGCGTCGCCGACAACGTCATCCTCGCCCCCGGAGCCGACGACGAGGCCGCCCGCCGCCTGGCCGGGCTCCCGCAGCCGTTCACCACCTCCCAGGCCCGCCAGGCCCTGGGCACCTCCCGCCGGGTCGCGATCCCGCTCCTGGAGTACCTGGACCGCGCGAAGATCACTGAACGCCTTCCCGACGACACCCGGAAGCTCCGGGAGGACTGACGGTCAGCGGGGGGAACCGTCGCGTTTATACAGGCGCCCGATGCTGGGGGAGAAGGAGTTCACCGGCCTGAAGTGCCGGTGGAACCAGTGCAGGAGCGATGGCGTCCACGGGATGCGGTGGTCGGAGTACCGCGGCGGCGACATCCACACGTAGTCGGCCCTGGCGAACCAGGCCCGCCACTGGCCCACCACCTTCGGGAGCTGGTCGGCGCCGCCGTACACGCTGACCCCGTTGCCCCGCACCAGCGTCTCGGCCAGCGAGTCGATGATCACCGGGCAGCGGGGCGGCCGGTCGGTGAACCGGTCGGCGGCGATCGCCAGCGACACCTCGTCGGTGATCAGGCACGCCCCCGGCGGGATCAGGTGAGAGACGTTCTGGGTCTCCGGCTCGACGCTGGTGTGGGTGTCGCGGTACTGCATGCCGCCTATCACCACGAACAGCACCGACAGCGCGACCATCAGCACCGGCCGGATGACCGGCCGCCCGGCCAGGGCACCCGCCGCGCAGCCCATGCTGATGGCCAGCCACGGGGCGGGGAAGTCCGGATAGTGGTAGTAGAACGCCGAGTACCCCAGGATGGCGGCCGAGGACAGCACCGAGATGACCAGGCCGAGGACCTCGAGCTGGGTCAGCCGCCGTCGCTGGAACCAGTAGCCCGCCGCGATCCCGGCGGCGATCAGCGCCGCCGCCGTATACGGCAGCCAGCCGACTCCGGCCGACAGGTTCACGTGCTCCGCCCAGCTGGCCGCGTACATCGAGTGCGATCCGGCGACGAGGGAGACCTGGCCCTTGGAGTTCAGGAGGTCGAGGGTGCCGGTGACGTAGGCGAACCGCACGGCGATCGGGACCGCCACGCTGGCCCGGGTGGCCTGGTCGGCGATCGTGCTGCGCCAGAACGCGTCCGGCGCGGACAGCAGGAACGGCAGGACCGGGACGAGGAACCCGGCCGCTACCCCGGGCAGGAAACGGCGCAGCGCGGCGGGCCGCCGTTCCGGCCGGGACAGGCACAGCCCGAGGACCACCGCGGCCGGCAGGGCCGCCCAGAACTTGATCGACACCGCGAACCCGATGGCCGCCCCGGCCCAGGCCAGCCGCCGGGGGCTGGCCAGGGCGCCGCGCCGGAAGGCGGCGGCGGTCCCGAGCAGGAGGAACAGGTTCATCCACGGTTCGAGCAGCAGCGTGTGCGCGGTCGTGATGTCGGGCGGGTACACGGCCAGCAGGCCGCAGGTCACCAGGGTGACGACGCTGCCCCGGTACCGGACCAGGCTGCCCGCGAGCGGCACGCAGGCCGCCGACGCCAGCGCGGTCAGGATCCGGGCCAGGGCCAGCGCCTTCACCGTGGAGAAGGCCTGGGCGAAGGCCGCGACCGGGGTCGTCAGCAGCAGGATGCCCGGCGGCTGCACGAGGGCGAAGTCTCTGTACGGGACCACGCCCTGCAGCAGCCGGATCGTCGCGCCCAGGTAGACGCCGTCGTCGTATTCGGTGACGCCGCGCAGGTAGCCGGCCTGCGTCAGCGTGAGAATGCGGAGGCCCACGGCCAGCACCGTGGCCAGGGTAATGATCTTCCCTGTCGGGGTCGCCCAGAACGCGGCGAGCCGGGTCCACCGGCGAGGGGTGGACGGGTCCTGAGTCCCGGGCGACAGGGACGCGTCCGTAACCTGCACTACCGAAGATTATCTCTCTGTGCAGGGCGGACGCGTTCACAACAATATGGACTGTGTATCAATGTGGCATCGCTCACTCCGCTGTGCCGGTCAGCCAGGCCGCGGCCCGGGGCGGCAGGGTCCCGTCGGCGAGCGGGGCGCTGGATAGCAGTACCGTGTCGTGCGCGGGCAGCGGCAGCGGCGCCGACCCGAAGTTGACCGCGCAGACGAAGCCCGGGTCCCGGGCGAAGACCAGCGTGTCGTCTGGTGACTCTAGCCACCGTAGCGCCCCCGCGCCCAGGGCCGGAACGGAACGGCGCAGGCGCAGAGCGTTCCGGTAGAGGTTGTAGAAGGAATCCGGATCGCCGGCCTGCGCCGGGGGACTGTAGGTTCCCCATCCGTCCGGCTGGGGGAGCCACGGGGCGACGGGGGAGCCGGGGGAATCCGCCGGGGAAAAACCGTAGGCCGGGCCGTCCGGGGACCAGGGAAGGGGGACCCGGCATCCGTCCCGGCCGACGGACCGGCCTTTCGTCCGGTGGAAGCGGGGGTCTTGCCGGGCGGCGTCGGGTATCCGGGTGACCTCGGGCAGTCCGAGTTCCTCCCCCTGGTAGAGGTAGGCCGACCCGGGCAGGGCGAGCAGCAGCAGCGCCGCGGCGCGGGCCGCCTCCGGCGAGCCCAGGCGGGTCACCGGCCGCGTGACGTCGTGATTGCCCAGAACCCAGGGCGCGCGGGAACCCCCGGCCAGGGCCAGGGTCGCGTCGACGGCCGCCCTGATGTCCGGGGCCTTCCACGGCGAGGTGATCAGCTCGAAGTTGAACACCTGCGGCAGCCCGTCCGGGGCCAGGTACGGCGCCAGGGTCGAGGGCGAGTCGGCCCATACCTCGCCGACCGCCGTGCGCTCGCCGGGGTAGTCATCGGCCGGATAGGAGTCGAGGACGGACCGCCAGGTCCGGTACAGCTCGTGGATCTCCGGCCGGTGGGTATAGGAGTTGGGCCGGTTGGACCGCTCCGGGACCGCCAGGTCGGGCAGTCCCTCTTCCTTGAACATGCCGTGGGCCACGTCGATCCGCAGGCCGGCGACGCCCCGGTCCAGCCAGAACCGGATGACGCCTTCGAAGAACTCCGGCACCGCCGGGTTCAGCCAGTTGAAGTCGGGCTGGGCCGAGTCGAACAGGTGCAGGTACCACTGCCCGTCGGCGGCGCGGGTCCAGGCCCGGCCGCCGAAGTTGGACGGCCAGTTGTTGGGAGGCTCGTCGCCGGCGTCGCCCCGCCCCTCGCGGAAGATGAACAGGTCCCGTTCCGGGCTGCCGGGCCCGGCGGCCAGAGCGGCCTGGAACAGGGGGTGCTCTGATGAGCAGTGGTTCGGCACCAGGTCGACGATGACCCGGATGTTGTGCTCGCGCCCGGTCCGCAGAAGTTCGTCGAACTCCTCCAGGGTGCCGATCCTGGGGTCGACGTCGCGGTAGTCCGACACGTCGTACCCGCCGTCGGCCAGGGGCGAAGGGTAGAACGGCGTCAGCCAGACGGCGTCCACCCCCAGGTCTTCGAGGTAAGGGAGCTTTGCGATCAATCCGCGCAGGTCACCGATGCCGTCGCCGTTGTCGTCGGCGAAGCTGCGGGGGTAGACCTGGTACACGACTGCGTCCGACCACCAAGGGTGCGCCTGTGTTTTCATCAACCCCGATTATTCACTCATCCGGCGCTCGTCAGTAGAGTTGGGAGCGGAGGCGTCAGGTTTCCTGGTGGTGCCCCTGGTCTTCAAAACCAGTGAGCGGCGTGCCGCGCCGCTGGCGGGTTCGATTCCCGTCCGCCTCCGCTGGAATACTCGGAGCGCCGCGTAGTTGCTCCTGGTGTGGGCTATGCGCGTAGGGTGAAATGATGCTGTCAGACTCGTATGGGCGTGTCGCGACGGACCTCCGGGTGTCGCTGACCGACCGCTGCAATCTGCGGTGTACGTACTGCATGCCGCCCGAGGGGCTGGACTGGCTGCCGCATGACGAGGTGCTGAGTACCGACGAGATCGTCAGGCTCCTCACCATCGGCGTGACGATGCTCGGCATCGAAGAAGTCCGGTTCACCGGCGGCGAGCCGCTGCTGCGCCGCGACCTGGATACGATCATCGCGCGGACGGCGCGGCTGTCGCCGCGGCCGGAGATGTCGCTGACCACGAACGGGATCGGCCTCGCCCGCCGTGCTTCCGGGCTGAGGGAGGCCGGGCTGGACCGGATCAACGTGTCCCTGGACACGCTGAAGCCGGACGTCTTCAAGAAGCTGTCGCGGCGCGACCGGCTGCCGGATGTCCTCGACGGGATGGCCGCGGCGGCGGACGCCGGGCTGACGCCGGTGAAGGTCAACACGGTCCTGATGCGGGGGATCAACGACTCCGAGGCGGTGCCGCTCCTGGAGTACTGCCTGTCTCGCGGTTACGAACTGCGGTTCATCGAGCAGATGCCGCTGGACGCCCAGCACGGCTGGTCCCGCGAGGGCATGGTGACCGCGGACGAGATCTTCGGCTGGCTGTCGGAGTCGTTCGAGCTGGCGCCGGATTCGGAGCGCGTGCGCGGCGCGGCCCCGGCCGAGACGTTCCTGGTCAACGGCGGGCCCGCCCGGGTCGGCGTGATCGCGTCGGTCACCCGGCCGTTCTGCGGGGCGTGCGACCGGGTCCGGCTCACCGCCGACGGCCAGATCCGCAACTGCCTGTTCGCGCGGGAGGAAAGCGACCTGCGCAAGCTCCTGCGTTCCGGGGCGTCGGACGAGGACATCGCGGAGAGCTGGAAGGCCGCCGTCGCGTCCAAGCTCCCCGGCCACGGGATCAACGACCCCTCTTTCCTCCAGCCCGACCGCCCCATGTCCGCCATCGGCGGCT
>Ga0131853_10009854_pt1 | contig 17484 bp, 8 predicted proteins | sample TergutLab28metaG_FD_92764 | JGI IMG/M metagenome (GOLD analysis project Ga0131853, IMG submission 92764) | Labiotermes labralis P1 segment gut microbial communities from Petit-Saut dam, French Guiana - Lab288 P1 (version 2) (version 2) | ecosystem: Host-associated > Arthropoda: Insects >... | reverse complement strand
TGATGAAGATGATGATGACAACGACAAGGATGATAGTCATTGTAACAATAACAGTGTGCGGATTTCTACATTGTCATTATGTCAATATTTCGTAACTTCCTGTTCGCCAAAGCGTCTAACCGTACGGACCCTGCAGAGGGAAGCCATACCTAAAACATTACTGAGCTAAGCCGTATGTTTCTACTTCTCACACACTATACCTGCCAATATTAATTAACAGCGTCAGTCCCTGTGGTCCAAGGTGAAAACTGAGGAAGTCTGGTAAAATTTGCGTCGGCAGTGCGGGCTTCATGTCTCAGTGTGGACGACTGCAATGTACGGAATACATTGAGGATGTTTGTAAGTAAAGGGCTGTGAAGAATTTGGTCCTCAGGGTGAAAATTAACAAAAGAATTGACAAAATTACATAAAGGGGAGCTCGATACGTTCTGAGATTCACATGAACAAAGGAGGATGAGATAGGTGCAACATGTAATATGCATAAATAAAATTACAGATGCACAAACTACGTAGTCATTATCGGTAAACGTGAAGCAGAAAACCAACTATAGATAAACAGGCGTGAATTTAAGCACAATATAGAAATACATCTTACAGAATTTAGAGTGAGCGGCGTCTGCCCTACTGTGAGTAGCGTAACACATCTTTGGTTTCCTATAAGAAGCAGCGACGAGTCGACCTGTCATATTATTAAATGTCGATATATTCCGCTGTAAACTGTATGCGTTAAGTCCTAAGAATATTTACCAGCGCTGCGGTACCTTAAATCAGCACTTCGTGACAGTGTTAATAATGTGCTTTAAAATAGTCCAGCAATCGAAGTTCGGAATATAGTTTTCTCCCCATTTTCAGGTAAAGGAGTTATTTTAGCCTTTCCAGTATTGACTGTGATTTCATTATTATTTCTTGGTTTTTCGGTGAATTCATGGAAAATACCTACAAATGTGTAATGTTTTCATGGCAATATTCTGGATTATGACATTGTGTAGCCTGGCAGGCTCAGGATAAGGACAGGTGGGCGATAATTGTAATGTGGTGATGAACTTTCTGGTTCCATAAAATGCGGGGAATGTCAAAACTAGCTGAGAACCGGTTACCTCCTCAAGAAAGACTTTGCTCCATGGAGTAGGCAGGTAAGTAGTGTGGCAGTCTGCATCCAGGAATTCAAAACTTAAAGCCTGGCCACTCGCTTTCTTCCACAGGAGTCTCCATTCGACATTCGCACTTATCCTACTGTTCGACGCGACATAAGATGTTTATTTACTAACGCCACTGTGTAAGGAGAGTAAATGTGTCGTATGAAATGTTCGAACATGTTATTAAGCTACGTCTTTAAAACCCGTACCGTTATATGATAACGTACTGAAAGTAAGACCATGCATACAAATAAGACTAGTTTTAGAGAAAGCGCAGCCAAACAAAAAACTTCGGCGTTGTTGTTGGCGCCGACTTGGCAGCAGAAGCACTTGGCTCTTATGCTCGCAAAATATCTCAGTGTGTATTTCCTTTATTCTTCACTTTGTTACTACTGGACACGTGATCCAGAAACTAAAGTAATATGTGACATTCTACTTTTGTTTAGAAAAGCACCGAAGGATCAGAATACTGGAGAAAAATATTTGTTCCATTTTCAAAATATAATCAAAAAATTTCACGTAATTTATAGAGTAGCTCTGACACTTTTTCTAGCTCACTCCTCCTGTGGTAATCAGTCTCTTTCTGTTTAGCTTCAGGTAACTCGTTTCAATTTTGTGGGTGGGGGGGAGAGAACTCGTCATGTCTGTCTGTTTTTTTTTTATAAAAATTACTACATGCTATCACTGTCAATAGAAGACCAGTTTACAGACAATGCAGTAACCGTCAAATAAACACCGTTTCAAAACTTTTAATTTGGTTATGACCCGGGGAGAGCGATACAACGATGAATTTCCGTACTTGCGTTTTTTAATTAGCAGGAAACATGTTTATGTTCCGCAACAGCTGTCACATGACAGCAGCACTTTATGGGGCTGGAAAGTGAAAAGGGGAAAATACACGATGCAAAACATTTGTTTATTATCTTCTATTAAGAGTAGACTGCAGTCATCAGTTAAACGTCTACAAATTTAGCATTTAATAGAAGCAACGTTCACTAATTACATATGTCATATTTACACGAATCGGAAACACTGGGTCAGTGAAGTAAATGACCCATGGCTACATGATTGGGTTTCGACTCGAGGCGGGAAGAGAAATTTAATTTCCTTCAGGATGCCCAAATGTCCACCTAACGTGTACTGAAACTGACCGCTCATGCAAATTCGTGTTAAGACCTGGGATATATGGAGATTTATCTCAAGGTTCCCAAATGTCTCTATGAATTCTAATTAGGCTCAGTACATACACACTAATACAGCAATATTTCTTAAGTTTATTGTATATGGTACACGCAAAAGCAGACTACTGGAAAAAATTTGAGCCGTTAAATTTTAAGCAATTGTCTCCGACACTGAGGGAAGGACATTATATTGAGAACGTGTGAGTGTGGGGTCCTGAGCAAGGTATTTGCCTCTAACAGGAAGGAAGTAAGGTCAGATTGAAGACATCTCCATAACAAGCCGGTTTCTGTATGTGCTGTTGTGGTGCTTAAATAAAGGAAAATATCCTGTGTGGGGCAGACATCAACATGGGTTTCTATTGTCTGGAAAACTTGCAGGAAGAGAACACTTGAAAAACCTAAGTGTAGATGACAGAATAATTTTAAAATATATCTTAAAGAAACAGATTTGGACAGCGTGAAATGGATTAATGTGTTTCAGGACAGGGACAGTTAGCGAGCTATATTGAACACAGGTCTCATAAAATGCGGGATATTTTCTCGAATATCTTCAGAACTACTAGCTTCTAAAATGGAGTTACTTAGATGCAGGCTACCTGCTCCTCCAAAATAATGTTATCGAAGAAATATATCCAGCATTACACATTATCAGAACCTATTAGACAAGAATAATACACGAAATTGGAGTGCTGAACAAATATTAACCATATTTGTTTTGCTTTTACTTGAAAATACAACGCTTCAACTGACTAGAAAGTATTTAATAATAGGATATTTGCTATTACTTTAAAAAGCACTACACTCTGTCTGATTTTGTTTGTATGTATAAAGATAGGATTTTACAGTGTTCTGTGGATGTAGCATGCACGAGAGGAGCCAAACATATCACAAAGTGCCGGTAGATAAAACTAGTATACAGAATTCACTGTGAAGGTAAATGCCCAACTGTAGAGTTGTGACGGCATTCAGGGTTCCTAAAGAAATACACACTTATTTATATGCAACCATCATCATCAGCAACCACACATTAATCATCAACACCATTATGTGCAGAGCCGTCTGTTCATTTAGACTGAAAATGTGGTTCTTAGTGACATGTTGGGAGAGCTTCTATAGCAATGCTTGATTTTATGACTGCGATAACCTCTGAAAATTGCTCTCTACCACTCTGAAGAAAGTGGAAGCAGCTTTTACTCAAATGTAGGCATAAACCAGCCACAATGGACCGAATCAAAACGCAGAAGACAACAATCTTCAATGTGCTATAACATTAGCGTTTTTTTTAACATTTTTTAACCAACATAATTTTCCTCGCACTCTTACCTAGCATCTTGTTTAGATCGTCCTCCTCCTACATTATCCTTGCTTCAGCTTTCTCTCAAGATCTGCATTATTAATACTGTTTTCTTCTCCACAAGTGCCGCAGTTTCTATGTCCCTCCAGTGTTCATGCTCTTCCCCTCTGGAGTTGGTATACCTCAGTCTTTATGGTGAATAAACTATATACAACAGATCAAGAAGCCCTATTTCGATACTCGGAATAAGACAAATAAATTTTTTTCTTCAAAGAGTCCAGAACAGCTCTCCTTCACACACCTCCTTCCCCTCCAATTCCTCGATTTAATGCATTTCGGCTCTCTGTCTCCCCGGCGATAAAACGGCTGGGTCGTGAAGCTGACCTTTCACCCAGATGTAGAGTCGAGATAAAACAAATACACGCAGTTATGCCTGTAGCCCTCAATATGCCTTCATGACTTTGTTTTTGATTAAGCACAGAGGCAAATTTGTTGCTATATTTACGTTACATTTCCTTTACATAATTCGGTTTTATGTTAAATGGTTGATTCAGTCTTATTTCATTCTTACCGTTCATTCACTTATACGATTTATCTATTCAGAGAAGGTGTTATTATTGTGCCTTGTATTTAAGTACTATGTACGGATTTTAAAACCCTCTTACCAGAAATATGTTACTTCATTTATAGAGATGTTTAAACACTATTTTATGTTTACCATTATGTCTGTCACACACATACACAAACACACATGCAAACACACACACACACACACATACATGCAAACACACACACACAAACACAAACACACAGAGGCAAACACACACACACACACATGCAAACACACACACACACATACAAACGTATTCTGATTTATATTACGCAAGATAACTGTAACAGAATACTTAATGCAAAGTATGAACTTTCATGTTTCCATCGAAGTAAAAATTTAAATTGTAGGTTTCTCCGAAGATGAAAGCAGCAGAATCCCCCAACACTTGGTAACATTCTACGAAGCTGAAAGTTGTTACAAACCAGAAAAATGTGGTATGTATTTAAGGAGTGTTGTTGCAACGTCACGTAACATTAGTGTTACTACAAAATTTGATAAGAAACTATGAGTTGTAAGTTCTCAAATATTGTATATTATACGATCACTGTAATATTGTCTATAGTTGGAACATTTACATTAACAAATCACCTGTTGCAGTTTCCATGGACGGCGTCAGTTTACAGACTTCATTTTTACTGCACATTTTGACTAATGGCAAACAGCAGGTTAGTCATTTTGTTGCTGATGTAGCGTGATTTTTTCAGTCCTACACTGTAAACTTGTTTCTTCCAATCGAACCTATTCTACGGTTTTAAATCAGCGTACAAAATACCGAGTGTGTAGTCGAACATTTCCATAAGCGTTTGGATAACTTCAACGCTACTGCTACTACTACTACTACTACTACTACTAATAATAATAATTTACAAATGTATAGAACGTCTAAAGCATTAGCTTAAAAATAATACTGAAAGTTCACTCTCTCTATTGTTGTTACTGTTCGTACTCCCATGTACTGGGCTTTTTTTTTTGTTTGTATATACTATTTTTTGTATTAGTATTCATTTTATGATTTACATTAGGCCGGACGTGAATATGAAATGAATTGTATTAGTGTGAAAATATATACACAGTGTGATTCAAAAACATGGACTTAAAGAGCCTGTACCAGTTGTAGGCGGTATGGCTTGAACAGTAAACGGCGGATCAACACACGCCAGGCGGTTGGTTGTGGTATTCAAAGTTCTCCGCTCGCTGTACGGGTTCATTTGCGTGGGCTACGCTCAAAACTGTCTTGAATTCGTCTCACGTTCTCTTCTGATACACGTGGTGGGCCGGAGCCTTTGCCTTTACACAGACAGCCTATTTGCTCAAATTGGTGACTCCAGCGACAAATGTTCTTCCTTGTTGGAGGTTGAATGTTGAAACGAAGACGAAACGCACGCTGCACAGCAGTCGCCGACTGAGTTTTAATGAACACACGAACACAAAAAATCTTGTGTTGCATAGTAGCCATTTTGCTCTCAACAGACACTGCTGCACGGCTGTGAGCTAGATGAGCGCTCTAGTGATGGTATTTGAAATCTTAGAATCACCTCTTTCAAATGTTATGTAGATCATTCATATACAATGTATAGTCCAGAAAATATAGATGTAAAAAATTGAATCCATCTTTTTTAATCAACCCATATTATGGGTATTTATGCATCCATTTAGCATGTTTAACTCTTTATCTTGCTTTTCTTGAAGACTTAAGTTTAAATTGTATTTAATTCGAGTGATTAGATTGTTTTGCTTCCGGCTCTGCTCTTGTTTCGATTCCATTTGCGTGTATCTTTGTTTCAATCAGTTATTAATCTTGTAAACAAATAACGTAATGACGTGTGATACTATGTTCAGATGAAACGAAGGAACGCTAACTGCACTTATCACATCTTGCTTAGGAACTGCCTTCTAAAACGTGTTACTGAAAGAAAGATAGAACGAAAGTTAGAAGTGAAGGGAAGAGGGAAAATAAGAGCGAAACGAGAGGACGCTGAAAATTGAAAGAAGAAAAGCACTAGATGGCACTCTGTGGAGAATTCTCCTTCGATAAGGCTATGAATTTCTCGTAAGATAGACTACGAAATGAAAGCACGAAAGAGCGAAAGAAAGAAAGAATAAGTACATAAATAAATACATAAATAATTTTCAGCTTACGGAGTTTATGCTTTCTGACTTGTTCAAACAAAAAATTAATTTCGACTTCATCATATAAAACCACAAGCACTTCCTTCCACATCATTTCGAGTTCACTAGACACAAATTATTCTACCATTCGACATTATATATACGAATATAAAGACTGGTACATTCTGTAAGTAAAGAAATATATCTAAATAAATCGAAATAACTATAAGATCCCTAGACAGAACTGGCGTCCTTCTAGGGGAAAGGCCCAGTAATTTACAAAAATGAAACAAAATCAATTAATTTCTGAAAAGATATTAAGAAAATCTTTTCCCACTGCAGGAAACTTGACAATACAGAGGACGTGGAGGAACGTACGACTAGACCGAGAGGGGACAAAACCCTTATCCCTAATATAATTTTTGAAAAAGTTGAAGATGGCGCAACTAAAGTGAACAGTTTGCAGCCCTATTGATACTAGTGTAACAACTAACGAACACTTTTATTGCTTATTGTTGAACCACGTTTGTAGACTTTTGGATTTTTCGAATATTTTACGAACAATTACTGTAACGGGAAATGAGATAGAGTAGGATTTTTAATTAAGGATAGATAACAATCGGTACGATAAAAATATTGTGACTTACTTTAAGTTATCATTAGTGCATTTGAACAAAATCACAAAAACCTTATATCTAATAATTTTTCCTGACTGGAATTGGAGGCGGTATCTTTTCTCAAAGTTAATCCTTGAAGAATATTATTATTATTATTATTATTACTTATTACTGTCATCAGTAGGAGAGTAATATATAATTAGTTGGTTACTTAATTATTCTATTTAAAATGCTGCAAAAATTACACTGAAATTTGTTAGTGGATATCAAGCTCTTCATCATAGCACATAGTCCAAGCCGACCGTGTTCCACTGTTAACAACTGGACAACTATCCTCGCTAAGCTGCAGGCTTACTCTTGCCCATACAGTGTGCAGTGTAGGCAACCGCGCGGAACACAGACTGTATCGGTTTTGAGCATAGACTATTGAAGCTTCAGGCTGTTCCAGGGGACCCAATTCCGTATCTGTACATCAAGTGGAGTCTAGGGTTCTCTACGTCCAATTTCAGCAGCCAGCAGCAGCAACCGTTAAAAACGTAAAACCATTCTCGATGTCATGCGATCATGTGCTTAAATATGGTCCAGAATTTATGTTAAACCTATAATCGATAATCTTTAACTCTTGACACATACTAACTGGAAGTTTCTGTGTAATGGGAGCAGTCACCTAGCAGACCGGAGAGTGACTATTGTCAATGAGGTCCAACCTTCGCGGTTCTGCGCTAAAGCTTTGTGCTATTACATTGAAATGACCTCATTACCTCTAATCCATCACTATAAATCACCCTGTCACTGGACGTAGCTAAATGATGAAAGTCTTCGATCGACAGAGCACAACCTGTATCAGACATATGATCAAATGTCGAAATTAGCTTGGTAGTTTGTGTTTCTTTCGCCAAACTCCACTAGTGTAGTAATTTACGAGTCAAGGTCGCATCTCGCATACTTGACTCAGTTTTCCGAACTTTTCTCATCCTGTTTTGTGAATTCTGTGGTAGTGAATTAAAATGGATGACAACAGATGACGACCGAGGTGTTACGACTCCTGCTTCTTGTTCAGGGTTTCCATATCTTTCCGAAGTTTGGCTGTTCTGATTTCTGTTGTTTTCTTTAGCCTCGGACAAATACTGGGACACTACTTTCAACTACGTCATGATAGCCTCCTTCTACAACATTTCCTAATCATCTTCGTACCCATCCCATTGTCAGATGCTATGGAAGAACCAAATTGGACAACGGAGACCAAATTGGACAGTGGAGACCAAATTGGACAACGGAGACCAAATAACCTGAAGCAAGGCCCTATCAAAAGAGTTTCCTTCCAAGACCATTCCAATCAATCATTTGCAGTCACACTGCCATTCGAAGCTACATTCATACTATCCTGTTGCTAAAGCGTCCAGATACCGTGCTAATGGTTCACTTTCGGGGTTTTTACTAGTCTAAGGAACTGATTTTATTTTTATTGTCGATATTCACAATTTTTATCGCCACAAACACATCAAGTTGAGGCTCCTACAAATGTCCTCGTTAAAGACAAAACATTCGAGGTTAAAAATCTTGAAGTTAAAAATAGCTTTTTAAAATTGTAATCCGCGAATCCAACAGGAAACCTAGATAGGCAACTCTATATCTTACTTAACCGTACTGATAGAACAGTCCAAATAATCTATTGGTAACAATAACAAACATGTAGTGTACATGATGTACTTCACATTAAGAGTCAGGTGGTAAATGCGTCCTGCAGAAAACTTTATTCACATAAAAAGCGTTACAGTTCATAAAATTCTAAATGCATAGGCCAATCTTGAATTGTTGCTTCATTCATCGTGCATTTGCATATGTCATGGTTAAAAAAAACACAAAACGTAGTTCTGTAAACAAAATAACAACAAGATATTCCACTTGCAAGTTTCGTCCATGATGGGTCATCATCGGTGGGAACACAGAGTACAGAGTACAAGTGAGTTAGGTTTAACAATAGAATTACGTTTTAAATCAGCCCACTAAGATAACATCACCTATGGCAACAATTTAGTACAATAATCGTTCAGCTGAATTTAAACAAAAATTCGTAATGTAAAAATTATTTAACTTTCACTTTGTATTTTAAATTTTATACGTGAGTGATTTTGAAGTAACCTGGTCGAAACATATAGGAGAATAGGTAAGTTTATTTTCCTTATATTTTGCTGGTTATTATTGAATAGTTACATATATCAATGTTTTATAAGATGAAGCAAGGTGTTATTGTCTGTACTTAGTTTGATGTCTACGACGATTCATAGTCTTAGCACGGAAGAAAGAAGACAATGATAGCAGGAACCTACTCTTACATTCGGTAGGCCATCATCCACCCTTTATTATTCCATATTTCCTCCATTCCAGTTTCAAGCACTGGCCTTCGTATCTCTCTACACTGCACTGTCGTAAAGATGTCAGGTGACTTCTAAACATCACAGTTTCCCAAGTCATGTATTATCTTAAATTTTAGTCCACTTATTCCTTCTTAGACTCCAATATATCCCCCAACACTTTGCTATTCAACACACATAATATTCACTCTTTTATGACATAAAAAGACGAGGTTCCGCACTAATATTATTTAGCAGTTAAACAAACATCTCCCTATCTCTCAAAACACACACACACACACACACATATATATATATAACTTTTGGAAAGCAGACAGAAAGCTATGAATTGAGAATGATGTACCCCCTAACCAGGGTTCACAATCTGTAACTTTTTTAACGGGAAAGTAATAAGCTGTTGTAAAATTATTCTGTTTACAGCGACACTGAAATCACGTTCCTTGTACTGCGAGATCTGATTTCGACACATTGTGATGCTGAAAGTCCTAATCTACTGGGATGTCATGCCCTGTCGACTGGTACTTAAGTACCGATATTCCTATGGAACCTATATCTCCGTCTTAGGGGTCTCACAGTCAAATGCCACACTCTGAAGATGGAATATAGGATCTTCAAAAACGCTGGTAACTATGTACCAGTCGACAGAGCCTAACATCTAAGAAGCAATAAATATCTATATGCCTTCTCGTTCGAGACCTGTTTAACATTCTACAAACCAAGCTTCGTTTCAAATTAATATTTACTCGTAATATCGAGCACACACTCCTGTACAAAAAAATTCGAATATTTTATATTCTGACAAGTCACGTGATAAAAACCACATGAAATTCATTCAAGGATTGATGTAAATCGCAATCGGTAAACGTGCAACTAAGTCCATTCAATAGTCATTCGAGACGTGGCATATACACAGAGAAGACCCACTGCACGTTTAATAATAATATTTTGTTAACTGCAGTTGGGCTGTCACTCGGTGGCAGTGGTTATTTTACATGAATAAAAAATATGAATTTGGCTACTAATAAATTTAAATCGGGAGAACTGCTTGAGAAGCATTTAGTGACAACTTGGAATGTTGGGAACCATCTCAACATTTGTTTATAGACATAAGGAAACCAAGAAAAACCTGTGTCGAGATGAAGAGTTTAAAAAAATATAAAAAAAGAATAACACAAAATATAAGGATGTAATTTAATTTAAATTGACTAAATATCTCCAAGGAACGGAGACCTTCTGGACGACGTAAGAGTGCTGGCGTCTGAGAGAACCAAATATTTATTACCATAAGGAGCCCTTCGCTAGATGATATCTTGAAGCAGAGAAGCCCTGTGAGCGTTTTCACAGCATATATTCGTGACACAAATTTTGATATTTTGTATGTCCTATACATCCTTTGTAATTCCCAACTCGCGTCATATATTCACGTCTCTAAAATGTTTATGTCAACATGTCTTTTTATTCACTCCATGTGCAACATGATATTAATTGCAGCAATTAAAATAAGAGTGGAATTTTAACAATAAAATATTTTGTAATTAAGTCTCTATTCGTAAATTTATTGACGTTTCCTATATTCATCACAAAGCTGAAAAGTTTTACATATTTTTAGTATATTCCTTATAAAACGTGTACTGATTATATGACTAGAGTTAACGATGTAATAAAGGGTGATGCTAGGAAATGTAAGTACAGATGTTCATTTGTGAATGATGATGACACATAATATAATATTAAATAGTGTACGTCAGCACAACTACTTTATTATTCAAGGTACTTACATAGACTACATGTTTCGACTAAAGATTAGTAATCTTTAGTCGAAACATGTAGCCTATGTAAGTACCTTGAGTAATAACGTAGTTGTGCTGACGTACACTATTTAATATTATATTAAGTTTATAAGCACATCGTGATGCTTCCATTCAAAAGATGATGACACGCCATATTAGTAATTAAAACTTTCGTTTTGTTTCAGGTAAGCTGAAGTGTTGACCCGCGTCCCTTACTCGTTAATTCAGCACACGTACTCCTCTATTCACAATGTTGTTTTGGCAAGTAACCTAGCTTCATATGAAATACATTCAAATGCAACCCTTGATTCTTAGCATATATGAAAACTCTTCCCTCACTGAAAGAGTTTTATTGTTTGAAGGCATCAATGACAACGAATATGTTGAGGGTCCTAATGCTTGTCTCTCAAGGGAAACTTAATTACTGAAGTCAAAATATTACTCTAGTGAATGACACTGGAAATAAATTACGCACAAAAGAGAGTAGGTGCGATTTGTACAGCACATGTAAATTAATGTAAAATGTTTAAATATTAGGAGGTTACGGTACCCCATAGGGCACATAATCCGATTAGGTACTGTTATTTACTAGTTTTATGTATGTACGTATGTATGCACGAAATATATGTATATGTATGTACTTGCGTATATAGTACGTATGTTTGTGTGCTTGTATGTATTTATTATGTGTGCATGGATGTTTGTATGTGTGTGTGTGTGTTTATGTATGAAATCACTGAATGGTTGTTCTACCGTTGTATGAATATCTGTGCCCTGACACAGCTAAGATTTCTCAAATACCTATTTATTTATATTAGTCTAATCTCTCACTTCACCGCTACCGCTACTAGAACACTACTATTACTCGACGCTTATAATCTTCTCTCTTCTCTCCAATAATCATTTCCTTTCTTCTTCTATTCTCCCATACCTTCCAATAAGAGATGTCTTACTGCTTTTTTTCCATGGACGTTCGGCTTAAATCACGTATTTTTCGATGCTTGTAGTTCCTAATACACTTGTACACTTTAGCACAGGCTGCGGTCTCGTTGAAATCATAATTAAATGATAAAAGAACCGAATCTAATTCTTCAGGTACGCCACCATATTCACAGATTTACAGGGAAGGTAAACGTTTTAGGTAGCTTATGACATAAGTAATCAAGGGGGAAGTAAATATATCCTCAAAACTTGCATTCAAAAAATCACAGAAGCTTAAGCAGAATATTAACAATATAAGTTCTTACGTCATCATTCCGCGGTGGATCTCGTTACATATTTTGTTCGAATCTCTAGAATCTATGTTAACTGGGATGCAGAAGAATCGCGCGGCAAAGAAAGCAGGACATGAAGATCATCCTCTAGCATGAAATTTGAGATTTATATGGCTTTATGGATTGTGACGCTTTGTAGTCTAAGGTGGGTGCGGATGGTTTGGAGGAAAATACAATTCTCTTCTTCAGGGAGAATAAAATATATAGGCAGGAGACCTTGGTACAGAAAGTCACGTGGCATGACACAGAAGGTCCCAGTATGAATTATTTATCCAAAGATAAGAGATGAGTAGTGCCTCAGAACTAGAAATATAAGGTTCGTTACCTGATCCTGCTTTCCCTAAGCTAGTACTATCCATTTTCCATTACGTCCTGACGGATAGTCTCTTCTTCCACAGTTTCTTTAGTGTTTCATGTTTTTGTCTCCTACATTAAAAATTCTTTCATCTTCACACTTTCATTTCTTTCTCCCAATTCATTTTTGGAGCAATGACTTCGGAACACCTTAATATAATTCAAAATTATGCAATGATTTGCTATAAAAAAGACATAGTGTTTTAGGGTGTGAACTTCCCGGGTATGAGATTATGTAATGTCAAAGTCTGTAGAATATTTTTATTATTACACCGTGCATGATGTCGAGTTACTCAATTACGACACCAACTACTGCACACACATAAAATTTATATATGTGCAGTGGTTTCTGTAGAATATGTTGTATATAGGAGCAGTAGATTCCACCGAAACTTTGCAAGTCATTTCTCAGACTGCTTTGTGTCTTAACCCAAAAAACAAGGCAAGACAGTGTACGTATAACTGAACATTGAGGCGAATTCGTGCAACCAATGTTGCTGTGGAAAATCAACAATTATTCTATATTCTGAGTGTGTTTGTTTGTAGCCTTAGGTATCCAGCATGCAAAGCTCATACGCCATATTGTCATCTGGGGCCTTCCTGGCTATAAAATATTTTACCGCATTGCCTCAAGCGGCTTGCTTTTCAAAAAAAAAACTTATTGAACACAAACGGGGTGCTTTGGTTTTCTCTACAACTTCCGTCTGAAACATTTCTCAGTCTAAGAAGATCTGAGCGGTGATATGATCAAAAATGTTTATTGGTCTTCACCTAAAGTACCCATTATTTTTGTCAGAACTTAATGATTCTTGAAATGTTCTCAAGAAATTTTAGAAAAAAACACTCAAATATTAAATTCCATGAAAATCCGTCCAGTGGGAGCCGAGCTCTTCCATGCGGACGGTCGGACGTACGAACAGAAGGACAAATGGACAGAGGGACAGATGAAGGCAAACGTGAAGAATACAATGGCCGTTTTTCGCAATTTTGCGATCGCGTCTAAATATGGACCATCTTAATAAGGGAAATTTCTAAGAAAAATAAAACTATATGAGACAAACTTTCCGTGTGTTGACGAAAAGACATATGAAGGAGTGGAGTTATAGCTCCATTCATTTCTAATTTTGGTATTAAGTGTAGAAAACTGGCGAAGTCCTGACAGATCTATCCCCCCCCCCCGGAAAGTTTTCTCGTTACACAGTAAATGGGAAGCTGGTTGGCCCACAGGACCGACCTGAACTCTTTGCAGAAGAGGAAAATCTCTTGAATGCCGGGTATCAGTCTAGCAATCTTTGGTTAACCAGTTCGTAGCCTAGTCCCTATGCGGACAGCGCTATCTGGGATCGGTAGTCGGTTTCTTATTTCAGAATTGGGTGTTGTTGTTTAATTTGTTACTGTTTCGTGCTTGGGATATTTCACCGTATTAATTTTATTTCTTTCTGGAAACGAAGGCAGAAGAAATGTGTGTGTTTGGGGGGCGGGGGGAGGGGAGAGGGAACGGAGGGACGAATTCTACTATGTCGATATGACAGGAAATTTTGTGTATTTTGAAGAAAGGAAAACGAATGTGAGGGAAAGTATTAAATTAATTTTAATTATAGACAATTTAATTTAAGCTTCAAGGTTGATTTCGTTGATTCGTAACTTCTGACAATCAACTGGCCAAATTGTAAATTTTTTAGATTAAATATACTTACTTTGAACCAAATGTTTTCCCTACATACTTGGTTTTTCATAGATTTATTTATTCAGTATTCTGTCAGCTAAACAACTAGTTTCCCACTACATTCACTACGTATTGTGTGGAGATGACCAGTTGGTAGGAAGTGTTTAGAACAGGGATTGTTAGAACACGGTGAACGACAATTCTGATCGAAATAGCGGCTAGGTTTACTGATGATATGGTATAGTGTAAAGAATTGTGACTGTACAGCTTAGTGTAAAGTAATGTGACTATTGTGTATATTGCAGAGCACACTGTAGTGACGGTACCGTATAATGTACAGTACTGTGACTGTACAGTATAGTGTACAACATAGTAATGGTTCGTGTATAGTGTACGGCACGAAATTCAGCTCTTCGGATTCATTTATCAGTATTGTAACAGGCTAGGAGGAATTTTATTCTTTATTAGCTGACATGTATAGCTATCTGTTTAAATGGAATTGTGTCTGGAAGAAAGGATACTAATTTAATTTGGAATTGTGTTGCATGCAGGTGTCAATACACGTGTAGCCTACCTTGTCGGTAACGCTAGTACCTTCAGCATATTTCAATAATCATAAACATGTATTGTTAATGAGAAGTATGTTTACACATGAGCAGGGACAGTTAAAATTGCCTTCGGCTACACGGTAAATCCTCTCGAACAATATTTACTCCTGTCCTTTACACCCAGAATTTTACGCCCTGTAACTGTGTACATGGGTTGGATGGCGAGAATCGATTAGACTCGACCATTCATGGTTTTATGTAAATTACTTCCTCCTTAAAGCCCCTGCAAGGGAAATAAGCTTAGCTTTACAGCAGGGGGATAAGAGTGAGGTGTTAATATGCCTCTTGCAGTTTATTTTGTTCGCTGACCCTTAGGTTATTGAACGGAGCTGTTTTGCCTACAAATCTGAAAGATGATTAAAACCTTATGAATAAGAAGATGATAGTAGCCTTTCTTCAGGCAACACATTTGTTGTCGTCTGAACAGACTAAGGAAAGGCAAGAGAGATGATAATATCGCTGACTTTCGACCAGGTAAAGTGCAAATTTAGCCTAACAGCTAAAGCACGCACACACATAGTAAATTAAGTGCGTAGGTAATTTAATATTTAATTGATTTAATTATGGATTTCCAAAGTATAGATTTATAGCGTATATCATAAATATGATCACTGACTGTAAATTACGAATTGTGATTTAGGACTATTATAGCACATGAACTGCCAAACCCAGTCGCCATGCTGCGTTCTAAGGCGTGGGTCTGCGGCCGCTCTCTTGCTGCGATTGCGGGTTCGAGTCTCGCCGGTGTTTGGATGTCTCTTGTCTCTGTTGAGTGTTGTGTGCTGTCGGGTCGGTACCTTGTTCCGAAGAATCCTACTGGGATCGCCTGGAATCGTGGTGATGGAATCGAGAATAAAATTGCTAGGCGAATCTAATTTTGATTATCATTAGTGCAGGAAATCTCCTGCTTTACCTAAATCTTAGATTAACATTTTCAGAGTCTTTCTTTTCAAAATACGAATCATGGAACTTATTTTTTGTAAATCACATAAAATACATTATCTACCGTGGTTGCGATTTGTAGAAGATTAGAAATTTTTCTAAAATTTCCTTATGTGGTGCAATGAAATAAATAAAATCGAAACATACTGCAATATCGACCGAGAAGTTTCATACAATAGTGACGGTCTTGACTCATATTCGAGTAGTAGGTGCACGGTTAGAACACTAATTGTTCTTACCGAGAATTTCTGTGGTGTTTCTTACCTTCTCCAAGCTAATCCCGTTGGCACTGTTTTAAATTAGGCCATGTTTTCTCCCTTCTATGTATTCAGTTAATTTTTCACCATCATCTTTTAATTCGACACTTTAAATTTAGGGTTACAAAGAGGGCCCATAAATCAAACACAAATAAATTAATGTAATATAATAAAAAACGTAAATTTTGACCCTTCAGTGTTCTCTATATGTTCTCACTTTTTTACATTCTTGTTTATCTATTTTCTTTCCGTCTGTCAACATTTACCTTCATATTTATGTATTCTGAGTCACGCTGTTGTGTTTACTATTTAAGCAAACAAAAATAAAATGCGCCACTCAAACACAACTCTATTTAAACATGAATATCACTTTATATTGCAATATGTTTCGATTCATAATGAATCATCATCAGGCATTTGTACAAAACCTTTAAAACACAGCATTTCTTCAGGCTTTAGCTTCTATTTTCTACTGATACTTTCTAAACATTTGTTGTCATATCGTTCTGTTTTACAATGTGACGATGCGTCCGCAAACTGCTCATACTATTTACAAGGCCATATCTCTTGTCGCCTCTTCTGCTCTCTGCCGCAGTATTGCGTTCACTAAATTGGTTGTTCATTTCCTTCCACAGCCATTGTATCTCCGTCCTCCACTACATCTATCTCTCAGTTCCGATACATCCTATCTAGAATTCTAATGCAGAAATAATCCTTTACATGCCTATAAACGTTCTTGGCTCTTTCTGCAGAGTCAGAGAATTTTTCTTTCTGTTGCTATTGTTCTAATCTTCATTACCCTAGTAGTAAGGGCTTTTTCCTGCACATGACATAAGCAGAAGCTATTATCCGAGCTTCTGATGGGATGGGAATGCTGCGGTATCACAGTGTTGGCTGAATGCCATACTACCGCTATATACCGAACTCATAGCAAGGATTAAAAAAAAAAGAAAAAGAAAATCTAAATGCAGACTCGAATGGACTGAAACCTGTAGAAATATTTCTATATTGTGAAGTTGCTTGAAATACGAATAATGTGAGTGTATTTTAAGTTAGGAAGACCTATCACACATACAGTTAAGTATGAAGCTTATGTGTGTGTGTGTGTGTGTGTGTTTGTGTGTGGGTGTGAGTGTGTGTGTGTGCGTGTGTGCCTGTGTGTGTGTATATATATATATATATATATGTTCATTAATGTCACTTCTTCTAAGACGTAATTCTGTCTTCTGTTTATACGCAATTCAAACGGCTTTTGCGTTGCTTGTAGG
>Ga0131853_10009853_pt1 | contig 17485 bp, 10 predicted proteins | sample TergutLab28metaG_FD_92764 | JGI IMG/M metagenome (GOLD analysis project Ga0131853, IMG submission 92764) | Labiotermes labralis P1 segment gut microbial communities from Petit-Saut dam, French Guiana - Lab288 P1 (version 2) (version 2) | ecosystem: Host-associated > Arthropoda: Insects >... | reverse complement strand
TTCTCAGGTAGCCCTCCCGACTTAAATCTAGCAGTAACCAATTTCATGTTTAGTGTAAATGTAAAATAACCACTGCCACCGGGTAACAACCCAATTGCAGTAAATAAATATTATTATTATTATAAGCGATCACTACTTGAAAGTTGGGGTCTAAAATCTTTCACATAAATTCTTGTCTGTTCTTCCTTCCTTCCAAATTCCTTTGCTGGAAGTAATTTGGAACTATAATTGCACCCTAATTTCTGTGCATCAGGGAGAACATCTCGCAGGAAAGACAAGCCTGGCAATGTACGAATAAACGTAACATTGCGGTACGTTCGCGTACCCACTGCCGCCGTTGGAAAGCAATTTAGTATTATAATTTTGAGTGTGTGTCTGTAGCCTTAGTTAAGCAGCATGCAATGTTCATGCGCCGTACTGTATTGTCATTTGTGGCTTGTGTGGCTCTGCCATGTTTTTCTACGTGATCTCGTAAACGGCATGACTTTCGAAAAAAAATTATTGAACATAGGAACAAATCGAGAAATGATCACAAATGTACACAGGCCTTCATACACAGCATCCGTTATTTTGGTTACTTTAATGAAACTTCAATTCTCTCGACAGATTTTCGAAAAATACTCAAAATATCAAATTTCATGAATATCCGTCCAGTGGGAGCTGATATGTTCTATGCAGGTGGACAGACACAACGAACCTAATAATCACTTTTCGCAATTTTGCGAACGCACCTAATAATGTTCTGAATCTCGCATGGGATGTGAATAATTTTCTATCCGTGTTGTTTCTCAAGTGTCATGAGCAGCAACCCATGAGATCAGCTGAGATGCACCAGACAGCATGCCCACTTGTACTACCACCTAAGGGAGCCATGGGTGACGTGTCTTACCAGAAATTCGAACGTGCCAAACTCAAATCCCAACATGGCGCACATTATCTTCAGTTACTGCATCTTGCAGCTTTTCCAGGCCGAATGGATGGTACCAATAAAATCGACGATGACCACTTTTCAGCCATGCACGTTATTCCGTTGTTTCTCATACAAAGCATTTAAACTCAACACAACAAAATAGTTTGCTAGTTAAGTTATTTAATATAAATTCCACATCTGGAAGAATTCTTGACTTTACCATTCTAAAAATACGCAGTAAAGACTGTTAACTGCCAACAATAATTACGAAAATGATTATAAACTTGATACACATTCTTCAAGAAGAAAATGCTAAGTTTTTTTATTGTAGATATTTGGAACGTCAATAATATGATGTCGGACCATGTATCAGGCACAAAATACAACCCTCAAAGAGTTCCAGCTATCATCACCACCATCAGGCACAAAATCAACTTCAACTACACCCCGACCTATCTAACTAGAAAGGTATGACTTCCACCTACACCTACCTATGATCATGTTCACACTGAGTTACATTCTCTGAAGTATGCTTTCACATAAAATGCCACCTGCATCAGCCACCACTGTACTACCCTAAGCTACACTCACTCACATCCTCATGAGCATGGGTCCAAAGATCTTCCAAATATCTACAAGTCACCTCAAAATTCTACATACTAAAAGGATGTCATGAAGCAAGTTCAATACGAATATTTTGTGCCATCATATAAAATTCAGTCATCTGAGATATGTGCAACTGTAACCATAACAGACTCCTTCCAATACCATCTCCCCCATCATACATACATCTCCCAACTGGCTCCTCTGTACACGGTCTCCTGGCCCAAATTTATAAAGCATGGTCAATGGATGTATCCCTGTAAGTTCTGGAACAACTTCTCTCTAGACTCTTCATGAATAAAATAAATTTGATGAACAACACATAAATATCAAAATTTCTTTTCAACTCAACATCTTTCCATTTCCACTGTATAATCCTATCAGCCAAGATAGTAGAGCTGGTACAGTGTCAAGGCCAGAACTGTCCAAAATGGCATGCAAAAAGATTTCCTTGGTATGCAGCATTCACTACTGTTGCAATTTTTTTTTTATTTCTTTTGCCTGACCGATGTCTCTATATTGTGAAGAATATGTGCATATATACACATATCTGATGGTGTAAAGATTATTTATGAATTACCATTGCTACCACACAACACTGCAAGTGTAAAGTTTTTACACAAATTGGGAGTTGTGGGAAGTGGTGACTGGATACTTATCACTTGAGCACCAACCTGGTGATGACTGGGCGAAAACCTGACGTTCAACAAAACACTTTACATTCTTTACAAACACCGAAAATTTCTATATACAATCATTTTACCAAAAGATCAATTAGTACCCAAACAGACTGCATATGATCAAAGTGCGTTATATTCCTTGGCTCAAATGGACAGTGTGGCACATGCAAAGAAACATAAAAGATGTTATTCTCCTACATCATCTGCAAGTGGGGCCTGAGCCAGTGCACTCAACACTTAAACAATGTAATAACACAAATTAACACAAGTAACATAACACATTGTGAATAAACTCACAATATAGTGTTCCATTACCCAGCTCCTATATATGCTACTGTAATGTACAATTAACATGGTGCATATGAAATTCGAATTTGGATTTGTATTTAAGCTGTAACCAGATGTAACAAGTTGTTGCAAGCTTTGTCAACGGTTCAGTGCACTGTTAAATATGTACAAATAAGACATATTTCCTTTGCCTTATGTTATGTGACAAACTCTATGAACTATTGCTGTCCAGCCTAGCCCAGCTAACAGTTCACTGTACTAAGAATTTGTTGAATTAGCTGCTCTACTCTATAAAACTCATCGCGACTAGGTAAAAGCCCTCATTCTCATACAAAAATTGTTACATTTACGTTTGAATCCACGATGTGCCGAAGAAAGTTCTGACTTCAAAGCTGATGAAGAAATTATGTGTGCTGCAAATATACTGTTTCTGCTTATCCCAGGTAAGCTGTATTGAACGTGTTTAGAAATTTTATTATTTTAAATTTTTACGTGTTGAGCAGTTTCTTTAAAAAATGATTAGGATAATTATTCAAAATTAATATTTTAAATTTCCAAGGTAGATCATGTTTTACAGAGGACAGCAAGCAATCATTTTGAACTACATATTTTCTTTGTAACTATTTAGTTTACATTACATTATTTGTATAAACTTATAAATTCCTTTCAGTAATTTTTTACTTGTTGATTAATTAAACATTTGACTATTACTTTTACTAACGTGGTTGACGTTTACTTTACAACCTGGCTATGAAATCCTTGAGTATTCAATAAGTTTATTTAATGAATGTTAACCTGTTTATTTACTGTGAGATATAGTAGTTTTGCCAGTTACACTACTTCCCATTCCTACAATAAGTGGATTGTGGCAGCGACCTAGACTGTGTAGACTGAAATGTCATACCAATCAGTCTTGTGGTCTATTATGCCCCCGCGAGTGTAGAATAGTGAGGTGTATTTACTCTCGGGAGGCATTAGCCTACATTTGAATTCTGGGGGACTACACCCAATTTGGAATTTACATAGCTCGCACGCATGCACGCACACAGACACACACAGATCGGCTAAGATAACTTTGGGATTGAAACATGAAGCGCTGAAAACCATATATACAGGAGGAATCTTGCCCCTGCTGCTGTACGGAGCCCCAGTCTGGAAAAGTGTGTTGAAGAGGTTTTGCTACAAAGCTAAACTAATTAGAATACAAAGACTCATAAACCTTAGAATAGCCAAAGCCTACCGCACGGTTTCAAATGAGGCATTGTGTGCAATCAATGGCATAATACCAATCAACATAAAAATAGAAGAAACAGGGAAATTCTATGAAATTACAAAAGGAACAGGAACCCAGTATGATAGGGAAATGGAAATGGAAAACTGGAACCATCTGGCCACACACATCAAAATAAATGAAAGATATGAAGACAGCTCACACCCTGCATAAGAATACACAGACAGCAGAAAGAATGACCTCGGAGTAGGAGCCAGAATAGCAATTTTCTTAGACAATAATCTAACAGCAACATTGAAATACAGGCTAAATGGACGATGCACCAACAATCAAGCGGAACAAATGGCTATCCTAAAAGCATTAGAATATACACAATGTATGGAATCGGGGGGAAAAATCAGTACTAGTACATACAGACAGCTGGATAACACTTCAGTTGCTACAAAACCAGAAGAAACATACATGCCTCATGGAACAAATCAGAACTAAAGTCATAGAAATGGAAAAGCACGAATGGAGGGTGGAATTCAGTTGGATAAAGGCACATGCGGGACACCAAGGAAATGAAATGGCAAACCAACTGGCAAAAGAAGCAGCAAATAACAAGAACATCGAGGAGCGCTATACTAAAATACCAAAGAGTGCAGTGTTGTGTGAATTAAAAGAACAAAGTGTTAAGCAGTGGCAAAATGAATGGGAAAGATCTTCAAAAGGAGCAATAACAAAATATTTCTTTTATAAAATAGAGGATAGACTGAAATTGAGATTAAACGCAACCCCTAACTTTACTGCTATAGTAATTGGTCAAGGCAACATCAAATCTTATCTATACAAGTACAAAACAATAGATAATCCAATGTGCCCTTGCAAAAAAAGGTGATCAAACAGTGGACCACATCCTATTCGACTGCACACTCCTAGAGCAAGAAAGGGATAAACTAAAAGCAGTTGTGACAAGGACAGAAAACTGGCCAGTGAGTTATAACAAACTAAGAATAAAATACTACAAAAACTTCAGAGAATACATAGACAAAATAATATGGAACAAAGAACAGAGTACAAATACACAGTTAAGGTCCTAAACTGTACATAGAATAGATAGAAAATAATATGTAGAAGTTACCATCAATGCATGTAGTATTACTCCATAGTAATGGAGCATGCAGGCTAATAAATGTTTATTAAAAAAAAAACACACACACACACATGCACGCACACGCACACACCACGCACACATGCATGCACATGATGCACCACACATGCATACACACACCACGCACGCACGAGGGCATGCACACACACACACACACACACACACAAAAGAGGATACTGATGTAGATGCCATCTGTTCCACATTTTTCACATGTGCCTGTTCAACATAAGCGATATCAGACAATTTTACATATTTTAACCTTTAACTGTTTTGATACACATATATATGATTGAAGATTGTCAATGGAGTTTTCAAGTTGTGCAAATGTGGTTTTAAACTATGATCTTACAAAAGATGTTTAATAAGTGCTTACAGTCACTCTGTGCCACTTATGAAATCACTCTCTAGATGTGTTGAGAAAAGAATTACAGTAGACTGGCATTCTGAATGGTATCAATAGATGCTGAAATGCGTGAGCGCAGAAATTAGTGTGTGATTTGGCATGATGGGTGTAATGCACAAAGTTAGTTAATAAAAGTGATGTTATAGAATATGATGCATGGTACTATGACATTAAGATAACAACAATGTAAATTTACTTCATTAGTAATGAACCTTGTCTTCCACACATTTCTGTGACTTCATCAGAGATACATTTGCAAGACTGGCACAATGGCACAAGCAAACCAAACAGTCACCATCATGAAATTATGACAGATGAAGTACTTTGGCAATTTGGATATTACTTAATGAGTAACAATGTTACTTATTCTGGTTGTACGCTGCTAACAGAACAGCAAAATCAGAGGCAGTTTAGGACTGGAAATGAAAGTTGTATGGAAAGAGTCAAGCTCTGCATATAAATTCTTTGAAGTAAAATGGTCACTTGGAAAAATGAAATGGAGATGACAGGACATTATTACAATGGTTCACAGTGACACTGCACGTGATGAGAGGCGGATGGAATTGGCATAGGATTATGTCTCATGCCAGGCTTTGGTGAAGCAATGCCAAACATGCACGTTCTGTTACCCCATGTTTGGCAGCAGCAAACAAGTAAATAAAAAAAGACTGCACATTTGAACACAAAGAAACACAGAAGATAATAAATACAAATCTCATTACACACAGGTCTCTTTTTATGTGATTTCTTTTTGCATGATTTCACTTTAACGTGACTTGAAAATTTACACCATTTTTTGAATTTATGTGATAATGTTCAGTCAAACACAATTTGGCATGGACAATATGCAATAATTTTCAATTTAACACAATGTGGCATACTCGATCCAAGGTTGATTGTCTTGTTTTGGAGGCTGGCAGAAAGTGATGTCACTGTCACACCATCAGTGACACCTATGGATTATGTTAGTGATACAATCATGCGGCTCATCTAGTTTTCTCCTCTACATCGGCTTTTCTTACCAACGTGAATGAGAAATGTAAATCTACATCACCTAGTGCAATCCAAGTGAAAAATTGGCAACAGACAATCAGTACTGAAGAGAAATTAGAAGTAATAAGCCGATTTGAAAAAGGTGAATGAATTGTTGACATACGCCATAATGTTAGACTCATTTGTAGCAGCATACATACAATTCATTATAATGCTGACAGAATTACAGAAAGTGCTAAGTCAGGAACTGAAGTGTTTGTGTAGCGAGGCTACCACAGTCCTATCAGAATGAACCATACCAAAAACTAAGGATGTAAGTCTTTTACAATTTTATTGCATTATAAATAAATATATTGTATAGAAGTGTAAACATACTTTACATACAGTACACATTAACTCCATAGGTCCATATGTCCACTAGTGGCATTGACATACACTATACAGGATGAGGTTATCAATCCCCTAAACCCCCCCCCCCCCCCCAGAAATACACTGTTTTAAATTGAAATTGTGTGTTCGTTTTGCATGAGGTTTTTAAGGAATGTATTGTAATGCATGGAAAGAGAGAAACTACTTGACATTTGGTTTGTGTTTAGAATTTGGGAATTGAAGTGAATTTTGGTGATTTTACATGTGTAACTTGTATTTTGTATGTTGGCTTCGTGGAAAATTTTAAATTTGCAGTTAGGATACAAGTTTGGTTGAGCAAGCTCCACACGCTAGCAACAGGAAGACAATATCATATAACATTCCTTAGTAAAAGTATATTACCTTTGTGTCCACATACACTGCTGCTAAGTGAACTTAAAAAGCGTTGAGTTATGGGTTTGCGAATGCATGTACTGGCCTGTAGTACCAACGTTCAGTGTCTTTGTGATCCAACTTACAACATGAAGAGATGCAAAAACCACAGTGCTCTGGGCAAGGCCTCAACATGAGCCTTGTACCCCAGATTTTCCTGTTCACACCAGGTGAGTGGTATGTGGCACGTCCATAACTCCAGACAAAAAGGAAAACGATTTTGAAAACTGTGTTAGTTGTTTTGTATTTTCCAAACTTATGTAAAGCAAAGGAATTGAAATTGTGCAGATGATCCATCTTCACATTGCTAGGCCAAAATGTTGTAGAAAAGATTTAAATTGTGTAGATTCAAGTTTATTCTGTGTGTGGTAGTGTAGATTTGTGAAGAATATACATTTACATATTTTACTAAGAAAGGTGTAACCCGCATTATGTCTGTGTTCTGCTGGGGTATAAACTGTGCTGAAGTGTTAGGTATAATCCAATCCCAAGCAGTTCCTTAGATGGGTGGTTTTATTACAAGAATATTGGTAAATTTCAATGAGATTTGACACACTGAAGGTATTGGAGGTTTAATACTTACAACTGTTCAATGCATGTGAAATTGTGATAACAACTTGAGTAGTTATTTTGAGGGAATTATTGTAATATAATACTTAGACAGGTAAATTGTATACTGAAATGGTTAACACGTGGAAATGAAATGGCTGTGCTAGATTTAACATTTCCAAAGATGGTGAAAGCAAACACCGTAAAGTTTAGTTGTTTTTACAATGAAAGAAAGGAGTGATTGCGCAACATGTACCATGTAACCCACCACCAGATCGGTCTGGTAGAGGATAATCCCACAATTGCCCTAATGCTCAGTGCTCACATTAGCTACCAGTAAAGTATAGGTATTGTTTTTGTTTGCATAATTTCCTTTATGTTCAATCTGAACTTTTAGTTATGATCGGAAAGCATGTCTCGACGAATGCTAAGTTGGTACAGCGGTTCGAACCTGCTCAACTAAGAGTTATGTGGCCACGGCAGAGGGATCACTACCCCAATAGCCACTACGAATTACAATAATTTCATATGAAGAAGTCGTCAGTTATCCGCTTAGGAAATCCAAAACTGACTGGTGGCAGCATTACCTAAATTGATGAGGCTAAGATGACGCTAACATGAGTTTGTGAAGTTACTTTAACATTGATAAGGCTAAGACGATGCTAACATGAGTTTGTGAAGTTACTTTAACAGGTAGTACTTCCTTTGGGGTAGGGACCAAGTTGTAATCAGAACATTCTCCCCATGAGGCATCAGTGTGGACACAAACCCCCTAGGTCACTACAGTATCATTGGCGTAAAATGAGAACTGCCTGTATTTATATCATCCCTGTAAATTCAAAATGCCTGTAATATAACATACTTAATATGCTTTGCATAAGGCAGTTTACAAACAAATGCGCGACACTTCTTTATGTACCGAAAACACCACGTTTCATTTAAACATAACAGAACATCCTTCAATGTCCAGTCCTGATGGTTTGGCTGGTAAATAACCTGTAATACATTTATTCAGGAATCGAATAAAGTAAAGGAAAGCATCTGTTTCATCTATGGTTTAGCATAAATTTGCTAGCACAAGTGTGTCACAGAGGTTTGTACATAGGTATGCACATGAGTGTGCGTATACACACAAGGACAGAATATCAATACCAGTCAAGTTCCCACACCGATAATTCTTCAAATCACCACCATTCAAAATCACTAAAATGTTATCTTGAATAATTATTGAATTAATTTTCTTTCCTCATACTCTGTCCAAGTAGCCTGTAAGCAAACAGTATCTTTATAAACTACAGAATAATTGTCATGTTTTCATCATCATAATAAATTTCAGATCCTAATTAAACCAACACTATGAACACAGCACTTTGTTGCAGTCTATGTGTAACATGTCACAAACAAGATACAGTATTTTATGCCTGTGTTTCATCAGTTTTCCTTTTTGATTACTTCAGACTGTTCAGGAATCTGATCCATATGTGATCCATATGGATCTCAAAATAAGGTGATTATTTCTATATACAGTATTAACTAATTGGATGATACCAATGAGATGAAGTTTGTTTACTGTGCAGTACAAACTGAATCTTTAAATATAATTCAAGTTTTTCTTATTCTTTAAAAGGTTAAATAGTTGCCACGTCACACACATATACACTCACATGCACACAATTAAGTACCATGTTCATGTGTGTTCCCAAGAATGCTCGATAAAACCACAATAAAAAGATAACTAATAAATCCACTGAAAATGCAGCAAAGTTTAAATATCTGATAACAACACTAAAAAATTAAAACTGCATGAACAAAATAATTAATATCCCATTACATTCAGGAAATGCTTGCTACTATTTGCTCAGAATTTTTGGTCTTCCTGCCTGTCATCTGAAAACATAAGGCTTGACATACAAAAAACCATACGCTTACCTCTTGTTTCTAAGGGTTGTACAACTTGGTATCTTATATTAAGGGAAAAACACCAACTGAGGATGTCTGAAAACAGAGGGCTGAGGAGAATATTTCGACCTATAGGGAAAGAAGTAACAGGAGACTGGAAAAAACTGCATGAAGAGAGCTTCATAATTTGCACCTTTCATCATGTATCACTAAGACAATAAAATCAAAAAAAGCGTTAATGGGCAGAATGTGTACCATATACAGGAAGGAAGAGAAGAGAAATGCACACAAAGTTTTGAGCAGAGAAGGAGAAGAAAAGAGACCACTTGGGAGGGATAGGCACAGATGAGAGGATAATATTCATACAGGCCTTAAACAATAGGAAGGGAGGTATGAGCATCATGCCACTGGCGCTTAACCCATTTCCATGGTTTTCAACTTCCTACATCAATAACAACAACATGGCAGACATGCCACTTTGTAAAGTGAGAAATAGGTTTTGTGAGTTCTGCTCAGGGATAAACAAAAACAAATAACTTCTGCTGTGATATAGCCAAAACCTGTACAGACAATTCTTATCCTCCTCAGGATAACCCCAGGCATAATAGCTCTACAGTATGGGCTTGTGGGTTTTGCTAAATGGTTACTACATTTAAAATGCATTTCTGCAGCCCCTTACATGGCACCACAGTATATTAACTCTTCATTATACCAAAATCAGAAAGTAAAAACAAATATTTACATGTGTTAAACATTTAAACAGACCAAGAAACAAATACTTTTACATGCAGTAGAAGGGCATTTTACCTTAAACTGTTAAGGTTTCATTCAGTCTTCTTTCAGCTTGCTTTTGGAATTATTTCTGCCAAAAAACCAGGCATGGATATTTTTTAATGACATAATGACTGGAATCATTACTGGTAGGAACAGTGGTATATATACTGCATACCTGGAACATGATGAAACAGCATGGTAGTCGTTAATGTCATTATTTCAGAATGGACAGACTTTGATTAATTAGACATTTAACACAATACAGTATTCAAAGCCACACACAACACATCAGTGCTGCCACATGAAGACAGTCTTTCTGGAGTAAGTGCCTTTTTGATGTGTTGCATGTCAGTTTTAATCTGAGACCACAGTGAACATTATATGATGTAATACGCACAATCTATTAATCAACTGGTATATTAATGACTTACTTTTGATCATCAGGGAAATAAAGCAAAGCCAGAAGTGATGGATCTGTGAATGCAGCTTCAGCAGACAAAAATGCTTCTTTTGAATCATTAAATGCATGATCCAGTTGTCCAATTTTCAGCAACTTGGCAGCACGTTCAACATGGTCCACAGCTTGGTATATAGAGTCACCAACAGCATCATTAATAACAATGTTGCTGATCTCACTTAGAAGTTGCGACAAAGACTATAATTTAAAAAAAAAAAGTGTCCATTAGCATCAGTCAAAATACAACATACAGTAGCATATGCAGTTGAAAATAAGATTAGGTAGGCCCATTCCAAAAGATGGCAGCCATGTGCTTATCCGGTGACCTGTAAAGTACCTGGGTAGTCTGTACTACCCTGCTCTACATTGTGATGGCTGCTGTTAAAGCAGTATACCGTTCCTAATGTCAGAGTCATTTTCGTTTTATGAATTACACCAAGTTCCCACAAGACTCTTTAGTCTAGCCAGTAATTACTCTTGTACATTGTCACCTCCTGTGTTTACCTGAAGTGTCAGTTTGGCTGAGGTAAGCTGTTCCATGGTTCGCACTCTGAGCAAAGAGTCAAGTTCCCAGTGTCGCAAACTGACTGCTGACAATGGAAGCTGATCTGCTCTTGATATTTCTTCCTAAACAAATAAGTGTGTGTCCATAACTTCCTGCATGTACATTTGTTTTACTAGTCTTAAGCAACAGCCAGATTTAGGGTTCAAATAAACTCTGTGCACTAGAGAAATTCCTCAACAGTACAAAATTGCAAAAAATTAATTACCAGTTCTGGGATTCCCATCAACAATCTCAACTGTGCAAGGAAAACTCCCATGACTGCAGCTGTGTCAGGTGAATATTCCTTTGGAAGTACAGTTGTGTTATGGCAGATCAGGCTTGATGGGTTATGGATTACTATGCCTCCCCATCGGGGAGACAGAAATGCATCCACTCCACCTTTCACTCTCACACCCTGTCGTCTATAGATATGAAGAGGAGCTGCTTCACATGGTGGAACATACACAACAAAGTTGAGACAAGGGTTCCGTGACACATGAGATGCTGTAATTAACAAAGGTATGGTATTAGTAATCTCTCTCACATGTGAATAATTCTGTATTGTCAGTAGAAATATATAATTCAGTGTTACAATATGTATGTATGTTAACAGATCATGGTATTTGATCACTAACAATTCATCAACTGAAGTAAATGGCAACTTCATACATATCTAAGTTACCACTGAGTAAAACTGACAATATTTAAGTATAATGTCTGACATTCAAAAGTAGGAGACCACACTGTTGTGAAAAATACATTCACTGAAATTACATAAGTACCACATATGGTCATTATCCCTTCAACATGGCAGTATTTTAACTCCAGCCAGTACCATGATGCAGGATATGTGTATCAGAGTTTTTAAATCTTACGCAAGCATGTTACAAACAGCCGGCATTTTGATCTTAAATGACTTCTATATTTTATGTTCCATACAAATCAAACTTTAAAGTGTTACTCCTCTACAGACCTTAAATAATAAATATGCATCTTGCATTACCTCAGTACTTATTATTTGTATGGTAGGCCTCTAAACACCCAGCCACATCTAACATCACAGGCCTTACCATAATACACAATCTCTTTTATTTATCACATTTGCTGCAGACCACACACTGTGTTGTTCAGTGATTTGTACCCTTTCACTGTTTGCTCAGGATCTGTGTGTGGGCATGCACCATAATTATCCAAATTAAAATTAAAATTCTTCCTAATTCATCATCTGAAAATGGGGTGGGTGCTGGCAGCTCACCTTATAATTGCACACAAAGTCAAATATGCTCTTTTCAGGCACTAGCCAAAATATTACAAGAGGATGTCTCAAATGCATGGGTCATCTTATATTTGGGTATATATGGATGTACCTCTTTCAGCAATCATTTATTACTATGCTACTGTGGACAGTAAGTGCACCTCCAGTTATGAAGTAACATCGATGAACAGGTAAATCAGAGGAAGCTCCAAATGTATACCGCAAAACTGGAGCTGTATGAGAGGCTATCAGTCAGTCAATCAGGTTTCATCATCAGTAAAGATAAATGTTACAAGACTTTTAGTCTTTTCAGAATAACATCTTAACACATGTAAACGTACACACAAAAGAACATACCAAGTTTCTTCTCCAGAGGTGTTATGATGTGTGGCAAGATGTCTTCTGCAAGGGCATAGTGCTGATACCCATACCCTGAGCTGTCAGTCACTAGCTTTGGTTGAACATTCAGAGTAACAAAGTACAACCACTGTGACTTCACAGTATAGCGTGCAATTGGTGACAATTCATGTAGCAACGGTTCCAAGTAGACTGTAAATGAAAGATGTTTGAAACTGTAACTAAAAGTCACTACAGGTAACAGAAAATCAAAGAACATAATAGTGAAAACCTCACTAGTATTATTTTCAGCTGTAACATACCATATTCTCAGACAAAGATGCACAAAGGCAACAAAATTCTGTCACCATAACTACAACCATTATCACAACCCTCACGCAAAGTTTCGACTATAAATGGTCACTCTCAGACAAGTCTTTTCAACACACACATAAATGGTAAGTAACATAACATGCCGATTTCCCATACATGGAATACGTTTCACATAAAAAATGAATAATAGAAGAAATGGCTAATTAAAATAGTAAGTCTTTAAAAAATAAGCAGTAAGCTGTCCCTGTCCATACCATGAAGGCATAAATGAGGAGGAGAATTACAGCTCCACTCATTCTTACCCTCAGGGTTAGATGGAAGTGAATGATCAACTTCACATCCTGGCCACATTCGCAAAGGAAAAGAAATCCCAATACCCATTAAATATGTTGGGTGGGCACCTGTGCTGATCCAGATGTCTTCAAGATGAGAAAAATTCCTTGTGCAGGCCATAAAACACACCCCAGATTGTTGAGCCTGTAGCCCAGTTGCTATATCGACTCCATTATCCCAGGCCACAAAATGGAATTTGCTTCAAAGTTTGTTTTAAAGGTTAATTTTCAAACTCTTACTTTATTATCCACTTCAATTATTATACAGTTGTTATATGAAACTTGGGATCCTAAAGATGATATGAATTGGTGCTGTATGTTGTGTTCACTTGCATGTGCTGAAGAGACTTGAGTCAGGATGACTACTTACAATCAAAACATGTACTGAGGGTTTATGGTAATAAAGGTTACAGTTGTGCCAACAGTCACAACTGTTGTATTCGTATACCAAACTGGTTATAAATGATCAAGCATTCATCCCTGGCTCAGAGATGATTACACTCAACACCAAAAACCAAACTGTCTGTCATTAAAAAACATATATGATATGATAGGTATGGTTAAGTTCTAAATTTTTGTTTCTTCAGGGACAAGCAAATCCCTGACACACAATGGTGAAAAGTGGCTCCTTCAAAAAAAAAAGTGGGTGTGTGCTGGACATGAGCTTAACTTAGAGTGTGTACTATGCATGGGTTTCCCACATTAACCTGTCATGTTGCAAAAACTTTGTCATAACAACAATAATCTATTCCAGTGGTCACGCAGGCCAAAGCATGCAGCTCATATTATACAATTACCTGAACCAATAAACTTAATTACCCTGTACAATCTCAGGTATGTCCCAGTTCAACTGTAATTTCTCAGGCTCTGGATTTACTACTGTGATCATGACATCATATTCTTCAGCTGCCGGCATCCTGCGTCGTCCTGAATGGTCCTGATCTGTCTCTGTAGGAGCTGTCATGGCAGCCACAGTTTGCCTCAATGACTCTTCTTGTAACAACCATGATTCCAGAACTTCACTCAACTTTACAGCCGCTATAAACAATTGGGGCATATGTTATGACAAAGCTAAATCAATTGGACATCTATTGGCAATACATAAACTTAAGGTGATTCTGCCAAAATTGTATAACTTGTGACAGTCAAGTTCATGTATTACCACAGTCAATTTATTTTAGGTTCAACTTCAAAATCACACCAAGCTCTTGATGTACGAACAAGATACAGTCCAAATACCCATTCATAAGTCAACTTATCAAGTGGCAAAACAATTTTTCCCACAATAAAAAATGTAATTTGTAGTTAAGAAGCAAAGCTCACAAACATGGCCTGTTTACCCTGAAATACGTAACTCAAACTGCAAATGCTGTCATCCCCTGACTTACATCACCTTGACTTACATTGTTATGCAAGTACGTAGTTTGTCCCACACCCCATATCAAGGCGGTCACACAAACTGTATGTACATAGGTTATTCGGAAAGTAAGCACCACCTGCGCATATCTCTCGCTCATCCTCGAGACTGTCACTTTGCGCATGTGCAGTGACTTCCTCTATCAATTGAGAAGCCACAGATGCCATTTCATGAAATCTGTGTTATGTTTATATTTGTTCCTGTGCGTTACCCATGTTTAAGACAAAGGGGCCGTCGACTGTGAAATACGATCTGTAATTAGTTTTTTGAACACTAGGAATGTGCTACCAAGTGAGATTCATCACCAGATCTGTCAAGTGTATGGTGACAATGCGATGAGTGATGGCATGGTTAGGTAAATGGATTTGGATGTTCAATGAAGGATGAGAAAACGTGCACGATGAGGCATGAGTGGGCTTTGGTGAATAATGATTTGGTGCGTAAGGTCAACAAAAGAGTGCGTGACAACAGACATTTCACAATTTCTGATCTGTCCCTGCATGTTCCTCAGATTTCAAGGACTCTACACTATGACACTGTCAATAGTGGCTAACATTGCAGGTGGGCGCATTCTATGAGGGTACACAAAAACTTGTGGCCCGCTACAATAAGTGCATCAATAACGGCGGTGAATATGTGGAAAAACAGTTTGAAGAATGTAGAATCTGATAACAATAAAATTTTATACGAAACTTTACTCGATTTTTTTTTACAGCAAAACGGTACTTACTTTCTGAATAAGCCTCATACAATGTGGAAGGTGTTTCCAGTTGCTGAACTACCACAATCAGGATCTCACGTTCCACCATCTTCTTGAAATTCAGAAGCAAAGAGCCTCTGAAGAAGCTGGGGAACCTGAGCCTCAGCCTCGACCACGATAGTTCTGAATTTGTGTCACATGCCATGTCCATCTCATTCTTCTTCATTTTATCACCCGGACAATGCATTCTCTAGTTTGATGCCCCAGCTGTCAAATGGCTAGTGCCAAGTAACGACTAAGCAGGATACAAAGACTTACATGCTTAGGGACAAGAGGGGTGATGCACACAAGTCATACGGATGCTATGGAGGCACTTACTTGCCTTTCTCCACTAGTTTTACAGGTTCAGAGTAAGCAAGAGCAGCTGCACATTGCCTCTGGAGTCTGGGATGTTTGTCCTTCCTACCTTCAACCCATTCAAGGGCACAGCAGTATAATGATGCTGCTTTTGAAGACAGATCCCACATTTAATGTGGGGTGGGGGGTCAATGTTATGAGGCCAGCAATTAATTTGGAAACCCAGTAAAGGGTTACTATTTGTTGACTACAGAAGAGTGGACCAAAGGACACTGGGACTCCTCCCATACTCAAGGGGCTCAATGGGTATACAGTTGGGTCCAGGATGTGGGGGAAACGGTGCTGGAGTCTGTGGGAAGAAGGCTCAATATCTCTCTAGGAAAATGTGCTACAGTTTTCCTGGCTGAGATATGTGCTATCCTGGCCTATGCTTATGAAATTCAAATGAACGCTAGACCAGAAAAATATCTGTATTTGTTCTGACAGTCAGGCAGGTTTGAAAGACTTTCAAACATTTCCATTGGTACAGCAGTGCCAGAAGGCACTGATTGAAATTTCCACCTGGGATTGTGCGGGACTGTTCTAGGTCCCTGGACATTCTGGGGGTACGTGGAAATGAAATTGCTGATGTGCCCTCAAGAGAGGGAATTTGTCACCAGTTTGTTGGACCTGAACCAGTCTTGGCAGTTTCTAGACAGAATATAAGGAAAAAAGATAAAATGCTGGATGGGTAGTCAGCATATGGCCATGTGGCGAGGTCTTACAAGTATCCAGAGACAGGCTCAAAAATTGATTTCAGGCCCTAGTCCATCAGCAAAGACAAGGCTACTGTCCTTTAACAGGCCACAATCTAGGGCTGTTACTGGCTTCCTTACTGGACCTAACACCCTGAGAAGATATCTTTACTTAATAGGGCTGATCGAAAGTCCCTTATATACAAGGTGTGGAGCAGAGGAGGAAACCTCAACCCATGTTTTGTGTGAGTGTGGAGCCCTGGCTTCACTCAGATATGCCTATTTGGGGTCACTTTTCTTGGACCCAGAGGATGTTAGAAGTCTAAATCTGGAGGCAATCTGGAACTTCAGTAACGGAATGGGGCTCTCGTGACTTGGACATCAGATTATGGGGCACACAGGGCCTGTCTAAAAGGCCTAGGTGCATCAGGACTGAAAGGTCATGAACCCAATTACTATTCCGTTCTATTCTATCACCCAGATAATGTTTGGTAAGGAAAAAAAATTCTGAAGCTCCTCAATATGCAGATTCCTCCAGTTTCCTGTTACCTTGTCCCCTGTTCTCCAATGCCCTCAGTATATGTCCTTCCCTCAAAAATGATAGACCAAGTTGCTTCCAAATGTGTGGAGATTCTTTTAGCTATTATTCCTGTTAGGGTTTTGTACATGGTCATTAAGCATGTGATAGGTCAGTAGTTTCTGACTTCCTTGCTGTCTCCTGATTTTGGTATCAAGT
>Ga0131853_10009851_pt1 | contig 17486 bp, 17 predicted proteins | sample TergutLab28metaG_FD_92764 | JGI IMG/M metagenome (GOLD analysis project Ga0131853, IMG submission 92764) | Labiotermes labralis P1 segment gut microbial communities from Petit-Saut dam, French Guiana - Lab288 P1 (version 2) (version 2) | ecosystem: Host-associated > Arthropoda: Insects >... | reverse complement strand
CCTGAAGATGGACGTATTAACGTCTGAAACATGTTGAGCAATATATAATAAAGCAAGTGTCATCTAGTTGGTCAACCTTTATTCAAATATCAAGATGATGCATGGTCCAATACGCATAAGATACAACATATATCTGTTATAGAGAACCAACTCTATAACAGATATATGTTGTGTTTGAGGGATACTAATTGGTTTCTGTTCTAGAAGTATGAGTACAAAGTATTTGTGATTTGATCATACAGTACACAGAAGAATGGAAAGATCACATTTTGAGAATACAAGGCACATGACTATCAAAATGATCATGATAGGGTATATGAATGGCCTACAAAGAGGCGGAATGACAAATTTTTAATGCAGGGGGACAATGTGGTGCAGGTTTAGATGCAAAGTCAACATTCCTCATTTTTTAAGGACATTCAGAAAACCATTCATTTTGTCCACCCATTTGCCAGCCTGCATGCAACAGCTCCCAAACTACAAACTTATCAAACCCATTATGCTTGATCTACACTAATATTTGTCAGGTCATTTATTTTCATATTAGTGTACTTTGGTTCAGTATTTATTTTAAGGACCTAAATGAACTACCATAATATTGAGACTTCTGGTATATTTTGACGAAACTCCGTATGCTGCACTAGTATTAAGTATGTAAGCCTATGTCATTTTCACTTTTATAATTAATTTTTAACACATTACAATACATTTTTGTGTGTTTCACTATTCATCTCTAGTGAAATACCTATAATCAAAGTTGTATAAATCAATGAAAAATGGAGAACATAAGCCATTCCTGGGCTGATGTTTTGACATTATCTACAATATTTTTCTATGCTGTAGTAATTTCTAGTTTTTATAAGACTGCAAACTTAATATCATACTTAATTACTTGCTTGGTTAATTCCAGTATGCATTGTAATTCCTGTAGCTTTAGTAAGAATCACAAGGCCATATGTCCTTAGTCATGGTAACAACAGGAAGTTTTAATTGCTACTGGCCAAGACACAGCTCACGTTAGGATTTTATTTATTTTGTGTGTTATGGCTGTTTATTTTACAAGATATCAATAACTGAGACTACAGAGTGTTTGTGGTAGAATTATCAGTAAATGATAAACTGGAAAGGGTTTGGAAGGAAGAAATCTTGGTATTACTGAGGTACTGTATTGCATGTGACTGGAAGGAATAAGACCACAATCTTCAATCAGTACAATTCATGTCATGGTCAAGTATTATTGCTATGTTAAACTGCTTTGTCATATTAGTCTAATATAGGAATATGTAAAGACTGTTCTCCTTATCAGATGAAGCGGATATAATATGACACATTTAATAAGGCTGTTTCTGACATTTTATTTATTGTTGTGTGAAGATGTTGAAATATTATGAAATGTTTGCTGAGGTAGATCAGAGACATTTTCTGGGGAATGTCCTCTTCTGCTATGTCCAACAGCTGCCCTGATAATGTGTATTGCTGCTTCAAGTGTTATCTTCACATCAGCTGGAGAACCCAGCCTTGGATTAACTTCCACCACATCTACTGCTGACAATCGTTGTGTTCTGTATGACTCCTCCATTATCTGAATACCCTCTCGTAATGTTAAACCTCCACGTACTGTTCAAAGCACAAGAGAAATTTATATAATATTTACAGGATAGAATTACTATTTATAATTATAAATGTAAGAAATATGCCAAGTCTGGTACAGTACACAAAGTTCAAAATTTTGCTAATTGCCTTTACATCCACTTAGTACTCTCACTTTGAGGAAAATGTTATACACTGGTAGTTAATATGCCAACTGATCAGGACAGAAAGGAATGTGCTGTGTATACAAATGGTCCAGAGGCACTGCTGATAAGGGTATCCAAGATAAGAACAGACTCGGTTCCATAAGCTGTTACTGGAACTTTCCCAAACAGAAACCCATTTTTTCCCTCCCCGCAACTTACCATACCATATGTCAGCCTAGTGAAATGCAAATTTTGGCTATTTACGCAGGTATAACATCTTAAAAAAACGTTTTGATAAACATGCATGCACAGTGACATACGCACACAGAGTGAAGTGCTCTCTTGAGGTAGCTGAAGTTCCTTGAATATTTTCTTTTAGTTCTTGAAAACAGCATGTATTGTAGATATACACTCTACCATTTTGAGGTTTGCTTTTACTGAGAACCAATGTCATCAAGTTTCTCTTTGGTTAATATTAATGTGTGTGCATGTAGGTGTATGAGGATTGGGTGGGGATGGAGGCTATGCCTCATCCTATGATTCAGAACTGGGACACTGTTTTGCAAGTTACTGTTATTCACAGCACCACCTCATCAGGGTATTTTCTGCTAAACATATGTTTATGTCTGTGGGAGAAAAATTAAATTAAACTTCTAAATATTTGATAGTATTAAACTTTAACCTTCATAAATGTTTAAGATCTGAGGTAATTTGTTGAAAAATATACTTGGAACTCTGAACCATGGGAATATCTAGCCACCCTAAACTAAAACCAGCATGCAATGAACAGTGTAGTATCAGCAGTGAGCCTCAAATGGAGTTCAGAAGTGTCAAAAAAATGTGTCACTGTTTTGGGTACATCACTTTACCTGGTGTTCCTGTACATGGGGCTTCTAAAGTATCCAGACTGTCAATGTCAAAGCTCACATGGAGTGGTAAGTTATTATTTGGATCAATTCTCCTCAGAGCCATATTTGTTACTTCAATTATGCCATATCTTTCAACATCTTCCATCCCAAAAGCTGTTATTGCAAATTTATCAATAACAAGTCTTTCATACGAATCAATATCCCGTAAACCAATGTATGCAATGTTCCGTATAGACAGCCTGAAAATACAAGTTCAATTACTTACACTTTATCTTTCTTTGGCAAACAGCACAATCTTGAAATAATAAGTAACACCATTTCATTATAATTCAACTACATGTTTGTGCTCCACAAACCCACAGTTAGGCATCAAATGTCTACAACTAACAGAAAATTGTTATTGTATATAACCCACATTACGTTAATGAAATATCTGTCAGTTCCAACCTCTAGCTGATACTTAAAATGTACTTATAATTAACTTTCAATGAATGTTATGGCTCCATGTTAGCAATTGTAAGTTATTCTTAAGCTTTATTTTCTACTTCACTGGCCTCATTCTTTTCTTTATTACAGCCTATGAAGCTTCATTTGATTTTACACCATTAAAGTAGTTAAATTATCTTCCTTCTTCATAACTGCAATAATGACACTGTCATTTTATTAGTTCAGTGTCCACCCTTTACTAACTTTGTAGCAATAATTCTCCTTACAATCATGTGTGAAGTAGTCAGCAATAATGGGTGAACATTTGTATGTTGTATCCTCCATGCCACATTTCTTGTATAACTTTCAGCTCATGTGCACCTGGGTGAATTGTTCTTACACAATTTGTCATCACTACAATGTGAATAAATTGGCTGACTGATACTGAAATATTAATTGTGCTTCTACTTAATAAAACAGTATGCCATGAAGGTACATGGGAGGAGTGGAGGTATAGCTCCAAGCATTCTTAACTTTCAAACCAGATGAAGGTAATAAACATTTCCACTCCCTCGTTACTTTATCCCTGTGAAACAGCGCATTGTATCTACTGAAGAGGAAGCTAGGTGGGCCCCAGTACTGGCCTGCATTCTTCTGAGAAGAGAGGGATCTCTTACCTGTGCTGGGACTCAAACCCTGATTCCAAAGTCATCCAGCCCATAGTGTAATCACTAAACTGACTGACTTATCCTAACTTGTACAGCTTCTCTACACTTGTACTATTTTATCCGTATTTAGTATGTAATGCAGAATATATACAGTACTGAGTTTCACATTAGTTGCAGACATTTTAAGGCTGATAATCATGCTGCAAAATGCTACATAGTGTTATTTTATTACTGAAGGACCGTGTGTTTACAGAAAAACACTGTATTATACTAGTACACACAAGAGGATGCAATCATACATGATTAAATTACTGAGTATTTAAACTTATGTAATGAAACCAACAAATGCACATGTATACAATATGTTTTATCCCGTATCATTATTTACCAACAAGTTTCATTCAATTTTGTGATCATCCTCAGGGTAGCTTTACAAGAGTACTAAGAACACAATAAACTGCCAAACTGTATAAGTGGAACCACTCAATGTCACAACATGTTGGTAATTAACAATGTGATGAAGCACATTGTATACATGTGTATTTGTTGGTTTTATTACATAAGTTTAAATATTCCTTAACGTACGGATATGGAACATACTAAATTACTGAGTATTTGGATTTTTAGAGACTGATGCAATTTCAGATATTTCAGACATCAAAGGGGTTTCAATATCTTGAGAGGCAGTGAAGTCTGCTGTATATCACTACTTTATACATAAGTGGGAAAATTTTTAAATTAGTAATAATGTTGTCTGACTTTTCATTATCTAGCTGGGGGACTCATAGCCACATAAATCAGCTATAGGAAATACAATGTTATGGCAGAAGCACAAAGCCATATTTCAGGACCGTGTGTGATGTGATGCTATATCATCAGGTAACTGGTTCCCAACTTTTCGAAGGAAAATCAAGAACCAAGTGTGCAGTGACGTGGTATCATATCCCAGAAAAACAGAGTCCTTAACCACATCACCATACAAGACTCAAGACCTACACAACTTTCATTTGCACTCCAGACCTGTAAATAACAAACTAAATGATGTAATGACATGACAGCAACACTTTTATTTTTAGTGTACTGTAGTGTTCCTGTTTTTCCATTGTAATTTCTAGCTTTCCTTTTCATATGGTTATTGCAGCTGATATACCAAGGCAAAGAAACCATGATTAATTAAACTGTCAGAATGAGCCACATAGTACAACATATGAAGAGAATAGCCATCAGAAGTGCACATATGAAAGAAAGAAATGACTAGAGACAGGGAAGAAAACAGCATTCTTAAAATACCTACACACGTCTTTGGTACATTATTACATGGTTTTCTGTGCCTTTTTCTCTGCCGTTATTGGGACAATCAAAGGCTGTCTATGCTATATGCACATTATGCAGTATACTGTCAGCTGGGTTCAAATTACCGTGGTTGTTGCCAATCCATGCCTGGTAAATATGGCCAGTAGTCTGACAACTCCTTTGCCAGTAAAGCCACAGGCATGCCATGCACATTTCCAGTAGGAGAAGTGGCATTTGTATTGAGATCAGCATGAGCATCCACCCACAACAAAGCAATATTGCCTTTTGCTTTTACATGACCATCAATAGTTCCAATGCCACAAGAGTGGTCACCACCAATGGTTAGGCACATACGTCCTTCATTTAAGATACGAATTACACTGTCTGACACCTGAAACAAGTTTCTAAATTATTTGCTTCATCATATATATCTGTCAAGTTTCTTATGTTATGCAGGCAGACCTGTTAAGTTTCTTAACGTGATTCATGCATGATGTGTTATTAATCAATATTTATTTTGTGATAATAGTCACACACAACACTATAATATAATCAAGCAGGCTATAAGTTTCACCTTATTTCAAGCCATCATCAGGCCTTAGGCCTTGAGACCTGATGTTGCTTGGAATAGGCACATCCTTTTTGCATGTAACATTTGTGCCTCTAATGGGATGTAACTCCAAAATTAATCAATATTATCTTCCAGCTTGCACAGTTTTAAAGTCTGGGAATACTCAATCACTTGTAAAATTATAGTCGGATGCTATAAAGTGAATGTAAATCCCCCAAGTGCCTGAGCAAGCATTACATACTTCTACTAAGTACCTGAGTACTAAATCCTGCTGCTGCTGCTCCTACCACTACTACTACTAAAAGGTAAAACAATCCCATTACAGGCCTGGAGAGGCCCAGAGGGTTCTAGGAAGTTAAGGTTCCCAGATTTCGTGAAAATGGCACAGGATGGTAGTAGGCTGTCAGCCTTACACACCGGCTGCCTTTACCCCCAGGAAATACTCATTTCTGTTAGAGGCTGAGTCGACCCCAGGGCCATAGTGTGATCGGAAGAATTTTATGTCAATGTAAAATTCCACCGACACCAACTGGGATCGAACCAGCGACCTTCCAATTTGTAGCATAGCACCTTAACCACTGCGCTACCGTGGTCTCCACTACCACCACTACTACTACTAATAATAATAATAATAATGAACTTGAATTAAAATAAAATATTCTTAATTTTAATTTTACAAAACACATTCATTCACAGTATTTCTGAACTGCTGCAATACTTGAATAAATACATTTCAAATTTCATTGGGATGGGGGGCTATGGAGGCATGCATTTCTTTTAAGGCTAATTTTCTGTATATATAAAATATTTTTATATCTAAATCTGTGCAATCCCCCCAAAGGTATCCCTACTTTGACGTAGTGGTGGAGCTTCTGTGGTCACATGATCCTGACAGCTATGCTGGCAGTTGCATATGCTACTTGTAGGGTCTCCCATGCCAGACAGGTCAAAGGTGATGACCCAGACAAAAAGGGATAACCTGGTCCTCCAGGTTGGGGGTTTGGTGTGGGGCTAACAACCCCATACAGTAAAAAACTTATTGTTATGAAAGTCAAGCAAAGGAAAAAGCTGGATATATTAAACAATGATGTATGGAAAAGGACTAGATATATAGAAATAACTCTAGCTACATGGAATGTACAAACCAAGCTAAAACCTGGAAGAATGAAAGAAATAATGGAAGAGATCGGCAAAGCAAGAGTGGATTAATTGCTGTGTAGGAAATTTGATGGCAAGGACAAGGAGGAATTGATAAGAAAGGTTTTTCTCTTTTCTACAGTGGACCCAAAGAGAGGATGGGTCGTTATGGGACAGGATTTATTATAAATGCAAAAATGAGAAAACTTTTTCTTTCTTTTGAGTGTCTTAGTGATAGGCTGTGCAAATTGAGATTATGAGGAAAATTCAGGAATATAACTCTCATATCAACATATGCACCAACTGAAGATAGCCCTGACGCAATAAAAGATGAGTTTTATGATCAATTAAGTCAAGAATGTGAAAAGGCCCATAAATATGACATCCTTATATTATTAGGGGATTTTAAAGCAAAAATCAGTGGAGAAAAATAGCAACAGCAGCAGGGAAATACACTTTACATGAAGTGACAAGTGAAAATGGGAAATGACTGGGACAGCTTGCAGCCAGACATAATATGATCATTAAAAGTACCTGCTTTGAATGTAAACGGATACATAAAGGAACATGGATGTGCCCCAGAACTAATGCGGTCAACCAAATTGACCATGTAGTTATAAGTAAGAGACACGCATCAAGTATAACAGACATAAAGTCGTGTCGCGGGCCAACTTGTGACTCTGATCATTTTTTGGTAAAAGTGACGTTAAGGGAAAGACTGTCTAATGCACTTAAAAACCAGGGAAGAAAGAGAAAAAGATGGAATATGGACAAACTGAAAAACGAAGAAGATCTTAATTTGTACCAGTAAAAAATGAGAAATTGGAGGACACAGATGGGATAAAAGATGTACAGATAGAATGGAATAAAATTAAAAAAGTAATAGTACAGGCGGCAAAAGAATCACTTGGTGAGAAGAAGGGAAAAAGAAATGAAGAATGGGTTGACGAAGAATGTAGAACGGCCATACAAGAAAAGAATAACGTGAGGAAAATCATGTTACAGAGGATGACAAGAAGTAGTAAGGAAACTTATCGAGAACACAGAAGGAGAGCAAATAAAATATGCCGAGAAGGGAAAAGAGATATGTTAAAGAGACAAATAGAAAGTACAGAAGTGGAACGGGAGAGAGTGGATAGAAGGATATACTATCAAACTGTGAACTGGTTCAGAAAAAAGGATTTCAACCCCCTCTGAATGCTTGTAAAGACAACAATGGAAAACTAACAGAGGAGGATGACAAAATACTAGACCACTGGGTTAGATACTTCAAAAACTCAATCTGAAAAAGAATACACTAAAGAGGAGGGTGATGAAGAAGTTTTTCTGACAGCTGAAACACTTGTAAAGGAACTGTCCCAGGAAGAGATGGAGAAAGCTATTTGTAACCTCCAAATAAACAAGGCAAGCCAAGAATTAAAAAAGAGGGTCCATGCATTGATATGTAAGATATGGAGAGATGAAAAGATGCCAGATGATTGGAAAGTAGGATTGTTAGTCCCCTTATTTAAGAAAGGAGACAAATGAAGTGTGAAAAGTATCGAGGAATAACACTACTAAATGTCGCATATAAGGTACTATCAAGTATCATACTGGAACAGTTGAAAGAATACTAAGAAGAGATTTTGGGAGGTACCAATGCGGCTTCAGACCACAAAGAATAACAACGGACCAAATATTTGTAGTAGGACAAATACTTGAAAAATTTTATGCACATGATATTGACCTCCACCTCCTCTTCATTGATTTTAAAAAAGCTTTTGACAGCATAAACCAAAAAAAGCTTCTGGAATCACTAGCAAGTTTTGGGATACCCAAAAACATAGAACGGCTCGTGAAAATGACACTTGAAGGAGCCCAAGCCAAAGTAATAGTGGATGGGAAAAAAAGTAACCCTTTTGTCATAGGTAGAGGGGTTAGGCAGGGAGATGGTTTGTCTGCAACACTGTTCGACCTCATTCTTCACAAAGCACTGAAAAACCTGGAACAAAGCAACATGATTTTGAACAGACTGACACAAATCCGTGGATATGCCGATGACATCTTGGTAACTGCAAGGAGCCTTCCAGCTCTTGAAACACTGTGTGTTCAGATAAGCAGAGAAGCAGGTAGAGTAGGCCTGGTAATAAACCCTGAAAAGACCAAATATATGAGATTTTCAGCAACCCCATCCTGAAGATCAGTGAAAGAGGCAACTATAAATGGTGTAAGTTATGAAGCAGTAACTGAGTTCTTGTACTTGGATATGCTAATCAATAATGATAATAGCGTAGAAAAAGAAATACAAAGATGTATTTTGGGTGGCAATAGAACTTATTTTGTCACTATAAGTCTCTTCAAGAGTCGACTTTTTTCCAGAACTACTAAAATTATATTATATAAGACACTAATAAGACTGGTAGTATCATATGGAGCGGAAGCATGGACATTGACAAAGAAAGAAGAACAAGCTGTGCTAATTTTTGAAAGGAAAATATTTAGAAGAATATATGGTCCTAAATATGAAAACGGGGAATGGAAAAGTAGGACAAATCGAGAACTAGAAGAGATGAGTAAAGGAGAAAATATAGTAAAATGTATAAAAGGGTAAAGGATAAGTTGGTTAGGTCACCTGGAGAGAATGGAGGAGGATAGGATGCCCAAAAACATCTTCACTCAAGAACTGGAAGGGACGAGGCAAAGGGGATGATCCAGGAAAGGATGGGAAAAGGAAGTAGAAAGAGATCTTCAAGTGCTGGGAGTGAGAAGATTGAGAAAGTTGGTGACGCACAGAAAAAAATGGAAGGATGCTGTTCGACGGAGGAGGAGTAGTAGTAGTAGTAGTAGTAGTAGTAGTAGTAGTAGTAGTAGGAGTAGTAGTAGTAGTAGTAGTAGTAGTAGTAGGAGTAGTAGTAGTAGTAGGAGGAGGAGGAGGAGGTGAAGAAGAAGAAGAAATATGTGAGATTATATAAATGTTCATCTTGCTCCCTTCTTTGACATTAATTTATTATCTACCTACTTGCTTGTGGGTAAGTTTTTTTTAGCTTATACAACACACACTAAAAACAAAATTTTTTTAGCTACGTACATAAGAATTTTATTATGGGTCCCACAAAATTGTTTCAAGCATGAGAAAGGGTTCTGTTGTCAATTTCAATGGGAAACATTGCCTCAGAGAACGGACTATGTGGCATGTCACATACCCTTAGAAAATCATTGAATAAAGTATCATAAACATATTTCACACTACTGATTAGACAAAAGGTACACAAGGTAGTGTCACAGCCTACCATACAGTAGAAAAAGTATTAATAAGTCTGACAACAGTAATAGGGCTTTGTCCATAACTTTGTTTTATAATAATCTTTTGTATTATATTAAAAAATCATACAGCACCAAAAACCAGTTTTCTCTGTGTCCTCTTTGAACTTTACCCTTTACACATAGCATTTAATATAAATTAATCTACAGATATAAAGGTAAAGGTAAATCAGCCCTGTTACAGGCCTGGAGTGGCCCAGAGCGTTCCAGGAAGTTAAGGTTCCCAGATTTCATGACAACGGCACAGGATGGTGGTAAGGTTGTCCGCCTTTACCCCCAGGAAATGCTCCTGGTACTCATTTCTGTTAGAGGCTGAGTCGACCCCAGAGCCATAGTGTGATTGGAAGGATTTTATATCAATGAAAAATTCCAATGACACCAGCTGGGATCGAACCAGTGACCTTCCGATTTGCAGCACAGCACCTTAACCACTGTGCCAACGCAGTCCCCAATCTACAGATATAACTAATCCAAATTAAGACCCATTAATGCATATAATGCCTCAAATCTCCTTACCTCCTTTTGACATGCTGCAATATGTCCCAGTGCTGTCATGTTCTTAACTGTTAACCCTTCTATTTGCTCATACGTGACATCACCAAAGTCCTTCACATCACAGCCTACAAGGAACAAAACAAATAGACTTTACTTCTTTTAACGAGGCATCCACAGAACTGGACAGGTGATACATAATCAAGTACTCCAAGTTATCAAATAGTACCTACACTAACCTACCTTTTTACAGGTAATTATTTGTTACTACACATGTATTTGGGCTGAACAAATAGTCAAATAGTCCATTCTGTATTTCCTTCTGCTGCTGGGTCAAGGGCATGAGGGTCAACTTCTATGTTTTCTGGAGTCTCTTCAGTTACTACCAGGCATGCTGAAGTACCAGGAGACTGTGGATCAGGAGTCCTTGTAGCTGAAGAAGACGATGGAGTAGGAGACATGAGGTCAGAATGTTGTTGACGTCCATACTTCTAGACATGGGGCTTATTTCCTCAACTGCCAAGGTGTCAGGATTTCTGTATGAGCTTCTGGATTGAAGGAATTCTACTGTACAACTGGAAGATTTCTATGACCAGGAACAGACCTTTTAATTGTCTGGATCTACTATACAAGGCTGTCAAAATGTAAACACTGCTAATATTTTCCATTACATTGTAACACATATATTCACTGACATATTTAATGCCCCCCTCATCCTAAGCATCACACACATCCATTCTAGATCTCTTCACACCGATATTCCAAAAATTACAAAAACAATTACTGAAACAACATACTGCAGATTTATTTGGGAATGTGGAAGTACTCATTCCACACACATTCTGAAACTATGTGCAGGAGTCATGGTTAAAGTAATGTTCAATAATAAACATATTTTCTCTACCAAATAATTCGTCTTTTACATACAAGGTTTACATTAGAACTGACACAGCTATTGGCTGGTTGAAGGCAATGGATTAACCATACACTATTTTTCACTTAACTACCTTCTATTTTTTTGCTTGAAAAGTATGTTGTATGACTAATCAGGTAAATTTGTTAACGGAAGAACACAATCTGGGGGAATTAAATCCTCTATATGCTATTTTACGTGACACTCCAACCCAGCGCACGTGCATATAAGCCAGTATTGACCCACACTGCTTGTTTAAATTTCTACTCAGTACAGCATATTCATTCATAGCCTGAACACAAGGTACCTGAAACTTGCCAAAAATCTTTCCTGTTTAATATTTACAGTTCTAATTAGATTTTACTATTCATGTTCACAGATTTCATGACTTATTTCATTGGAAGAAAGTTTACAACACAGATGTTTGGACACAGCATATTACTTCAATTAAAATAGGCCCAATTTTATATTGTACTTAAGCATAAACTGATTTTTAAGGATTTTCATATTTTAATTTTCATAATAATTTTAATCATACAAGTAGAATCTCTGCCACATAAATGCATATGTCAAAAAACTTGCAAGCTCCCTGAAGATGGCCAAAAGCTGAGTTCACAACATGTCAGAGCAATAATTAAAAAAAAAAGTGCATGTAGTTGGTGTTAAATATTTTACACACACACATATAATTTGCTGTCTACAAATAGAATAAAACTTAAATCATGACAATGGAAAAAATTGTGGGAGAGACATAAAACAATCATTAATTCCTTGGCTGAAGAGATTTTGGGCATCATGGAACCAGCAGATAAAGGAACGTGGTTTGACGCTGAATGCCAGGCTGCCACAGAAGATAATATCAAAGCATATAGGAAGATGCAACAAGGACATGGTACCAGAAGCATAATAGATGAGTACAAGGAAAAGAGAAAAGAAGCAAAAAGAATGGATGAATGTGGAATTAGAAAATTCGGAATTGCAAATGCAGCAAATTTTACAAGGAAGTGAATTTGGCTAGAAAGAAATTCATGCCAAGAGTTAATATATGTATGAATGAAGATGGCATTAATAAGTAATTAACAAGAGATACTGGACAGATGGTAAGACACTTTGACAAATTATTGAATGGAAGTAAATATAATGAATGTGTTACTTTTACTATCATAAGTAGTAATCAAATATCTCAGGGAAAGACACAGGACACAACAGATGCCTCCACTACTGTGGAAATTAAACCAGTACTAAAGAAATTAAAAAAGTAATAAAGCTCCTGGGACATATAATATTCCAGGTGAATTAACAGTTTGGCGGTGATAGATTAAAGCAATGGCTGAAGCATATATTTTCATCAATGTGGATAAATAAAGAAATCCCCGAAGAATGGCATAAAAGAATCATATGTCCACTGCATAAGAATGGCTACCAGTTGGAATGTGCTTAACTATAGAGGCATCACTCTGTTAAATGTAACATATAAGGTATTTTCTAATATCTTGTATACAAGACTCCTTCCTCATGTAGAAAGCAAACTTGGACATTACTGGGTGGGGTTTTGCCCAAGAAAATTGATGATAAATCAGACTTTGTGTTGCAACAAATTTTGGAAAAGATGAAAGAATTTTGAATCTCCATCCACCTACTTTTTATGAATTTCAAAAGTGTGTATGGCAGCACTGATTGTGAGCCATGAATGAACTACATATTCCAAAGAAAGTAATCAGGCTGGTTAAAATGATAATGTAGAGCAGAGTCAGATCATTATTCAGTCCAAGCTCTCAGCACCTATCATAATACAGAAGGGTGTTCAACATGGAGACACACTGGCATGTCTTCTTTTTAATATAACACTGGAATATGCAATTAGAACATTAGACGAACAAACAAGAGGCACCACAACCTACGAGTCGGTCCAACTTATGGCCTATGCTGATGACACAACTATCATTGGCAGGCCTTTAGAATCAATGAAAGAAGCTTTTCAGTTAATTGAAAAGGCAACTAAGGAAGTAGGATTAGTCCTCAACAAAGGCAGAACTGAATATATAGTAGCAGCTAACACCCAGAATTGAAACAAACCCCACACAATGGAAAAAGGAAGATACAACTTTGAAAGAGTTGATAGCTTTACCTATCTTGGTTCATGGGTGACTGGCGATAATAATGTCTCAGAAGAAATCACAAACCACCTTATAGCCACTAATAGAGCATCTTTTGGACTAAAAAGTCAGATTAAGTCACAGCTACTTTCCAGGAAGACAAAAATTCTTACATATAAAACACTTGTGAGGCCATTACTAACATAAGCCGCAGCAGCCTAGACTATGACAAAAAATGATGAAAGGAAACTGAGAATCTTCGAATGGAAAATCCTTTGCAACATATAGGGTCCAATATGCGAGAAAGGGCAGTGGGGGAAAAGATACACTAGAGAATTAGAAGAGTTTTACGATGAACCATATATAATGTAATAAAATACAGTAGACTGAAGTGAGTGGGCCATGTTGTGCAAATGGATGAAAATGAATTACCTAAAAAGATATTATGGACAAACCCTGGAGGTCAACGAGCATGTGGCCGACTGAAATCAAGATGGATTGACAGGGTAGAGGAAGACACAAGGAAAATGGATTGTAGAAATTGGCTGGGAGCTACCCAGGATGGGGGGAGGAGGGCACTGGGGACATTTACTCGAGGAGGCTAAGACCCACCCAGGGCTGTAGAGCTGATGACGATGGCTATAATGACGATAGTTTTGCTGTCTGATGCCTCATGTTCAACAGTCAAGCAATCTGGACTGTTTGACCTTGGAAGATGAACACACCATGACCAAAATGTTGGGAACCACTCACCTATCACGAGAGTATCACACCCCAGAAGACTTGAATCCTCAAGGTCAGTATTGCTACTGTGAATATATTTTCATTCATTCCAAAGCATAATAGGTAAGTACATTACTCTATGCCTGTGTGTGAAAACCTACAGATAATCCTTACCAGTATCTCACGATTCTCACAAAACATCACAAACAAGTAACCTTGTGAACTTATTAGCTACTCAACCTGAGCTGGCATTCACAGAAGACTATTAATTGGTTGCCTCAGTGTTATTCTTGGAATACCTTAAGGGAATGTTTAATACCTGTCTACTAATAATGCATGTTTAACCAGGTCACTTATCCTAGGACAAACAGAGATGCAGTTATAATCTGGGTTTATGGTTTTAGTTACTATTCTTTAAACTGAACAACTGTCATTGGTTCCAGTTGTCATTAGTATAATTCCAGATACAAACTGGGTTTCATATGCACAACTTATTTCTGTCTCTGTAGATGTAAAAGTAGTACAATTTTAATCCTTAAGTGCCTAGTTTGCATATTAATACCCAGGTCCACTACGGGATACTTCTACATTAAAAATACTAGTAGCATCAAAATGTTCCCAGAATTTGCTGGTAAAATTTCCAGGAATTGCTGCATGAGGGAAACTTCCGTCTCATATAAGTTGGTCTTTCGACTTAGGGATGTGGTCAGAAGGAAATGCCTGGAGGAATGGAGAACCAGCAGTTGGTCTCTTCTTCAACAATGCTCCAGTACAGTGGTTGGATTTGGTCAAGGATTTCTTAGCAAAGGGCAATGTGACCACACTGCAGCAACCCCCATACTTTCCTGTATTGGCTTTGGCTCTAGCTGATTTTTATCTGCTACCTCCATGGTACTTTTGTGGTGCTACTGACATCATAAAGAATGTGATGGAAGGGCTGAAAGGCTTTTACAAAATGGCTTCCAGGAATGCTTCCAACACCTTTACAGTCACTGGAAAAAATGTATAGTTGCCCAGGGGGACTATTTTGAAGGAAGTGTAGTTTAAATGATGTACTCTTTTGTATTTCTCAGAAATAAAGTTATACCAGGAACATTTGTAAGCTACCACATACATTACTCATGAAAATGACCCAAAAATCATTATTCGTGTACACTGTAAAATTACACAGACCCCAGAACAGAGTTAGGTTTCATGTGACACATAGCATAAATATAAGACATTAAGAAAAGCTTATACTAAAGTCACATTTATTAACCAAAGTCTCAAGTCCTGTGCAATATGATGTTGCATTGTTGGATGAGTGGCTTCCAATGTTTTAGATAATCGTGGTGCATTGTCCAGGTGTCCCCCCCCTTCCCCATTTTTTTTCTCAGACTGTCTATTTCAAGTGCTGTTTTGGCACAAGCAATACTGCTGCAACATTCATCAAGCTAGAAATATCAGTCTCACTGAACTGAAAATTTAAGTACCCCACTCTCTTTCTGTACTACCCTTCAACAGCAATACTGCAAACACTCAAATCTATTTTGTCCATCTACTCTGAAGTCAGTGTGTTGATCCTAAACACTCAAAGATGTGCCCTTCTAGCACATTATATGGAGTCACAACCAAAAATACTACAACTTGAGCCTTCACTACTGCAATAACCTCACCCCTTATGTTACAATACACCTTGGACTAAAAATCGTTTTGCAGTTGTCGAAGACATGAAACTGAAATATATGGTGCCAGAGAGACCATTTAAATCAGAAGGTTCAAAAGTCTGATTTGGCACAGCATCAATTCACAGACAAAACTCAGGCTATAAGGTATCAGTAGATTTTTTAAATTCCACGCTATTCATGATTAATTGTGAAGCACACAGAATAACAAATGGGAGGAAATGTAACTTTGTGATGTTATTCAAAAGGTACTTTTTATCATTAAAATTATCTTTCTGCTGACTTAATATTTGCAGTACGTTATAAACTGAGTAGGTAATAGCTAAATTAAAATAGCAGAGGACAGGGGTGCACAAATTTTTCAAATATCTAGAAGCCACCTCAAAATTATACACATCAGAAAAGTGAGAAAAAGAACATTCCACACTTAGGACCCATAATTATCAGATTCCACCATACAAAATTTCGTTACCATGGTGACATGGCATCCAGGATTTGCTCACCTCTGGTGTAAAATGGCCACGGATATTATGGGATATCATGGACCTCAAAAGAATGATGAAGAGATGGGAGATACTAAGGACAGGATTCTGGAACACTGCCCAAAAATTTGTAAACTGAATGGAGAGGATACATACTTCAGAGTTGTACTTTTTTACCAACTTCTTGGGTGCATCAGCCATTGCTGCAACTACATTTAGAAGACATCACAGAAGAGGAAATCGGCTTCACTAAGCAGTGCAGCAGCATGGAGAACAGAACAGTTGTGGAAAGGGGGGAGAAAAAAAATTTGGATAAATTAGGTCATAGAGAGATATATATTCAATTGTGGTGAGCAGAATTTGACCACATAAATGAATTTCAATCTGGCCATAACGTATATTTCTTCACTTTCTACAAAAAGCTTACACCCTCCTATCAGCATTCCTGCTCAACACATCACTATTGCCCTCCAGGAGTTGGGCTTTGATGCCATTAATGTCACAAAAATGACGATCACATGCCCTTCACATGCAGAGGTCCAGTGCAAGCAGCCCTCATGTTATGTGTGTGTGTTATGATGGTCAGCACCACCAAGGGTATCCAGAAAAGGATGACTGTACCAGATTAATGAAGTGCTGAAACTGTGTGGAAGACCACCCATGCACAGAGGTTGAGCTATGCAAAAGAGCTTCAACGAAGAAGGCAACACAGCATCATCCCTCCACCAACTTCAAGATTGAGTCTCATCTCAAAAATGGCAAAGTCTATGACAATGCACGCAACTGCCTGCTGCAGCAGGCACAAAACATGATATCAATACCCCTGCCATAACATGCAGAAGGTGGCCAACTTAACAAGGTCAGTTTATAACAATGGCAGAACTGAAGGTGACACTGTTACTGTACTGATCATAGTATAGCAGACCAAGACACAATCTAAAAACTGCAGAAAGATGAATGCTTCAACATTGCCATGCATGCAGTCTATGCACTTATCATGAAGAAATAAGGAACTGCCATCATTATACATACAAGCAGCAGTTTTCAGATCACCAGTAGCCCAACCCCTCTTGTCCACAGACATGAGGCTTTGAAATGAATAAAGGTGTGTGCCAT
>Ga0131853_10009850_pt1 | contig 17487 bp, 15 predicted proteins | sample TergutLab28metaG_FD_92764 | JGI IMG/M metagenome (GOLD analysis project Ga0131853, IMG submission 92764) | Labiotermes labralis P1 segment gut microbial communities from Petit-Saut dam, French Guiana - Lab288 P1 (version 2) (version 2) | ecosystem: Host-associated > Arthropoda: Insects >... | reverse complement strand
TCGTGCGCCGGCTCGACTTCGCGATGGTGTCGGTGAACGGCGTCAAGTTCACCGGCGCGCCGATTCCGTTCGGCGGCATGAAGGCCTCGGGCCTGGGCCGCGAGGGCGGTATGGAGGGCTTCGAGCCCTTCGTGGAAACCAAATATTTTTGCCTTGGCAATCTTGGCCTGCCGCTCGCGGCAATGGCTTGAACCTGTCTCAGGAGACACATCATGACTCAATCGATCGACACCCTGTTCCAGCAGGACCGCGCGCACTTCATGCACCCGTCCACGCACGCCTATGATCACGAAAGCGGCGCACTGCCGGGCAAGATCGTGCGCGGCGGCAATGGCATCCGCATCGAAGACCACGAAGGCAAGCAGTACATCGACGCGTTCGCGGGCCTGTATTGCGTGAACATCGGCTATGGCCGCATGGAAGTCGCCGACGCGATGTACGAGCAGGCGAAACAGCTCGCGTACTACCACACCTATGTGGGCCACTCGTCGGATGCGATCATCGAACTGTCGTCGCGCATCATCGACTGGGCGCCCGCCGGCATGAAGAAGGTGTACTACGGCATGTCCGGTTCGGATGCGAACGAAACGCAGATCAAGATCGTCTGGTACTACAACAACGTGCTGGGCCGTCCGAACAAGAAGAAGATCATCTCGCGCGAGCGCGGCTATCACGGCTCGGGCATCGTGACCGGCAGCCTGACCGGCCTGCCGAGCTTCCACCAGCATTTCGATCTGCCGATCGATCGCGTCAAGCACACGGTTTGCCCGCACTGGTATCGCAAAGCGCCTGCGGGCATGACCGAAGCGCAGTTCGTCGCGTACTGCGTGGAAGAACTCGAAAAGATGATCGCGCGTGAAGGCGCCGACACGATCGCCGCGTTCATCGCCGAGCCGGTGATGGGCACGGGCGGCATCATCGAGGCGCCCGCAGGGTACTGGGACGCGATCCAGGCCGTGCTGCGCAAGCACGACATCCTGCTGATCGCCGACGAAGTGGTATGCGGTTTCGGCCGCCTCGGCTCGAAGATGGGCTCGCAGCACTTCGGCATGTCGCCCGACCTCATCACCGTCGCGAAGGGCCTCACGAGCGCCTATGCGCCGCTGTCGGGCGTGATCGTCGGCGAGAAGGTGTGGGACGTGATCGCGCGCGGCTCGCGCGAGCATGGTCCGATGGGCCATGGCTGGACGTACTCGGGCCACCCGGTGTGTGCGGCCGCAGCGCTTGCGAATCTGGCGATCCTCGAACGCGAGAACCTCGTCGAGAACGCGGCGCAAGTCGGCTCGTACTTCGGCGCGAAGCTGCACGAGGCGTTCGACTCGCACCCGCTCGTGGGCGAAGTGCGCAGCGTCGGTATGCTGGGTGCGCTCGAATTCATGGCGGACAAGGACGCGCGCAAGCCGTTCGATGCCGCGCTCAAGGTCGGTCCGCAGGTGTCGGCGGCGGCGCTCAAGCGGGGTGTGATTGCACGCGCGATGCCGCATGGCGACATCCTCGGTTTCGCGCCGCCGCTCGTCATGACGCGTGCCGAAGCCGACGAGATCGTCGGGATCGTGAAGCAGGCCGTGGATGAAGTGGCCGAGCGGACGCTGGTCGCTGCCTGATACCTGCTTGATACAAGACGTTTCGTCCGGCAACGGACGGCTGAAAGCGAAATCGCCGCACAGAAATGTGCGGCGATTTTTTTTGGCCCGCATTTTGCGGTCGTAATTTTCGCGTCGTTCTCGTGTAACGCTACGCGTATACGCTAACCTTCTTCGTATTCGTCAATCAGGTTTGTGCAGGAGATACGCATGAATGTGACCGTAAAAGGCATATCCGAACAGGTTGTGAGCAAAGTCCCCGCCGTAACGCTGGGTTTCTGGATCATCAAGGTCGCGGCTACGACGCTCGGCGAGACGGGCGGCGACTGGGTCACGATGTCGTTGAATCTCGGCTATCTGATCGGCACGATGATTTTCTTCGTTGCTTTCATCGTGCTCGTGTTCGCGCAGGTGCGCGCCCGCGCATTTACGCCGTTTTTGTACTGGGCCACGATCATTGCAACGACGACGCTCGGGACCACGCTGGCCGATTTCAGCGACCGCTCGCTGGGGCTCGGTTATCCGGGCGGCGTCGCGCTCATCGTCGTGCTGCTGGCCGCGAGTCTGTTCAGTTGGCATCGCGTGGAAGGCACGGTTGCCATCGAGAGCGTCACGACCGCACGCGCGGAGTGGTTTTACTGGGTGACCATCCTGTTCTCGCAAACGCTCGGCACGGCGCTCGGCGATGCAGTGGCCGATCCGGACCGGGGCGGCCTCGGGCTTGGTTTCGCAGCGGGCACCGCGATTTTCGGCGCGGGGCTCGTGGTGGTCGGGCTGCTGTGGCTGTGGCCGCGCGTGTCGCGTACCGCGCTGTTCTGGGCGGCCTTCGTGCTGACGCGCCCGCTTGGGGCCACGCTCGGCGACCTGCTCGATAAGCCCGTGGCGCAGGGTGGTCTCGCGATCAGCCGTTTCTATGCTTCGCTGATTCTGCTGGCCTTTATCATCGTGTGCATCCTGGTGATTCCGCAACGCGCGGCGCGGCGGGCATCAGCGGACTGAGACGGCGGACTAAGACTAGGGGCGCAGCCACTTGCGCCTGATCGGCCACGCGAGCAACGCCCGATAAGCATTGACGGCAAGCGGCGTGAGCCGCGGACCGAAGGCATTCCACAGCGGCGTTGCGATGGCATAGGCGATGCATGCAACGCCCGCCGCGCCCACCATGTCGAGCGGAAAGTGCACGCCGACAAAGATGCGGGCCCACGCGACGAGGACGCCGACCGCGACCGTAAGCAGACCCAGGGAACGCAAGCCCCCGAGCAACAGCGTCAGCGCCACGCTTGAAAGCACGGTCACGTGATCGCTGGGGAACGACGAATCGGGCACGTGGTACAGAAACGCGTGCCCGAGCCCGATCGCAGACGGCCGCGGATGCGTCCACAGCAGACCGATGATCTGATTGGCGCCAAGCGCGAGCAGCGTGACGACCACGGCGCGGATGGCAACGCTGCGGTACTGCGTGTGCCCCGACAACCACATCCCGATCAGCAGGATCGGTACGTAGTCGATCAGATTGTTGGCGATGAAGATGGCGGCGCCGACGAGCCATGCCGGCGAGGCCGGCGTGCCGTTGATCAGCAGAAATGTTGCGCGGTTAAACGCTTCGAGGGATTCCATACGCGGTTCCACAGCCGGAATCTCCGCAGGATATCGCGCGTTGCTTGCACCGGGGCAACCCGGTAACGGACGTTTACAAAAAAACCCGGCCAGAGGCCGGGCGTTCAAATCCACAACACAGGCCTTATCGGCCCGTGCTGCGCGCACTCAACAGTCTTTACCGGGCACCCCTTGCCCGCGCAGCGAGCATCCCTTGGTCTCGATCACGAAGAACAGCGAGACGATTCCCACCGCGCACGCCGCCATCATGTAATACGCGGGCACGAGCGTGTTGCCCGTCTTGTTGACGAGCCAGTCGCTGATCATCGGCGCGGTGCCGCCAAACAGCGAAGTTGAAATGTTGTACGCGATGGCCATGCCGGCATAGCGCACATGGGTCGGAAACATCGCGGGGAACATCGCCGAAATCGTGGCCAGTTGCGGCACATAAAGCAGCCCGAGCACGCCAAAGCCGATCAGCGCGCCGGCCACGCCGTGGTGCATGAGTTCGAACATCGGCACCGCCGCGACGAACAGGCCCACGAGCGAAAACCACCAGAGCGCCTTGCGGCCGATACGGTCCGAGAGCCGGCCCGCGAACGGCAGCAGCACCATCATCGCGAGCATGCCGACGAGCGGAATCAGCAGCGACAGGTTTTCGCTGGCGCCGAGTTCCTTGTGCATATAGGTCGGCATATACGCCAGCAGCACGTAGTTCACGACGTTGAGCGCCACCACGAGCCCGCCGAGCAGCACGAGCGGCAGACGATATTGGCGCAGCAGCGTACCGATCGAAACGGTGGGCCGCGCCTGCGCCGCTTTTTCGTGCTGCGCTTCGAGTTCGCGGAAGACCGGCGTGTCTTCGATGCGCGAACGCAGATAGCAGCCGACGAGACCGAGCGGCGCGGCAACGAGGAACGGCAGGCGCCAGCCCCACGCATGCATCGCGTCGGAGCCCAGCGTGAGCGAGGCCGCGAGCATGAGCAACGCGCCGAGCGAGAAACCGGCCAGCGTCGCGAATTCGAGGAAGCTGCCGCAGAAACCGCGCCGGTCGTCGGGGGCGTATTCGGCCATGAAGGTGGCCGCGCCGCCGTATTCGCCGCCCGTCGAGAAGCCCTGGATCATGCGCAGCGCAATCAGCGCGGCCGGCGCGATCCAGCCGGCCTGTGCGTAGGTCGGCAAGAGCCCCACGAGCAGCGTCGCGCCCGACATCATGAGCACGGTCAGCGCGAGCACTCTCTTGCGGCCGAGACGGTCGCCAAGCGGGCCCCAAAACAGGCCGCCGAGGGGCCGAATCAAAAACGAAATGGCAAACGCCCCGAGCGCGAACAGCGTGGCGCTCGCGGTGCTGCCCGGAAACAAGGCGGCGGAAATATACGCTAGCCCGTAGGCATAAATGCCGTAATCAAACCACTCGGTCGCGTTGCCCAATGCCGCGGCGGCGATCGCGCGGCGCGGGAGCGTACGCTGGCGGGCCGCGCTCAATCCGCTCAAACGGTCGATTTCGGGATCAATGCTTGCTTCCCACGATGATGGTCGGTGACCAGACGGCCAGGACTCGGCGACTCGCATAGGACGTCCTCAAATCTGAATGTGCGGCCCGATTGGGCTGGAACGTTCAAGTTAGTCCCGACAAATTCGATTGACGATGTCATAGGACGATTTCGGCTTAGTGATTTCCCTGGTTAAATACGCAATACGCGCGCAATGCCGCGTGGACAAAGGCGCTGCGATGAACGGCCGTTTTCATAAAGGGATTTAATTCCGTCCGTATTGTCTGGCTTCGACGTATCTTTTAACATCGCCAAATTATGCGACAGCTTGCGGGGGTTGGGGTTCCGCAGCTACCCGTCGGTCGATAGCCAATGATTAAATTACAGGAAAAATCGCAAAACAAGGCGTCGCTTGCCTCATTGCACGACTCGGTCAGCCGCATTGCCAGTTTGCCGGCGACGCGCGAATTCAGACGTTCGCAGTACGAGGCATTTACGCGTCAGGTTCCTGTTCTGTATGTTTTGCTGTTCATCAACACGGCTGCGGTAGCTTTTACTCATCGCCATGTCGCGCCGCGCTGGCTTGCGATCGTCGTCCCCGTCGTTCTCTGTCTGCTGTGCGCAGGAAGAATGGTGTCGTGGCTGGCGGCACGCAAGCACTTCCCGACTGACGAGCAGATCGTGCGGCGGCTGCGCGTCGTACCCTGGGCCGCCGCGGTGATCGGCGTCGCATTCACGGCGTGGGCGCTCGAACTGTGGCGCTACGGCGATACGTGGTTGCGCTGCCAGTTGATGTTTTACGTGACCATTTCCGCCATCGCCTGCATTTTTTGCCTCATGCAGGTGCGGGCCGCCGCGTTGTTGATGGCGGCGGTCGTCTATCTGCCGTTTGCCGTCTGGTTCTTCATCGCCCCCGGGAACAACGAGGTGACGATGGCCATCGCAGCGAACATGCTCGTGGTCCTCGTCGTACTGGTCTATTTCCTGTTCGGCTATCACAAGGACTTTTCCACGCTCGTCGAGTCGCAACTGCGGCTCGTCGCGAAGCAGGAGGAGGCCGAGCGTTTGAGCGCGGAGAACTTCAGACTGGCCAATCTCGATGGGCTCACCTTGCTGCCGAACCGGCAGCGCTTTTACGCCGATCTCGCGCGCCTGCTCTCGGGCGCGGACCCGGCGCGCCGCACTTTCGCCGTCGGCATGCTGGAAATCGAGGGCTTTCGCTCCGTCAACGAACTGCACGGCCAGGAATTCGGCGACCGCGTAATGGAGGAGATCGGGCATCGTCTGATGGCGTTCGCGTCCACCAACATGACGCTCGCGCGGGTGGGCGACGAACGATTCGGCATCCTGATCAGCGGCAACGTCGACGATGCCGTTTTGATCGACGTGGGCACCGCCCTCTGCGCGGCGCTTCGGCGCACTTACGCGCTGCCGGGTGGCAACGCCATTCTCACGGCCTCGGTGGGCTTCGCGGCTTGGCCCGACGGCGGGCAGACCGCCACCACGCTGTCCGAGCACGCCGAGTATGCGTTGCTGCACGCGAAGAGTCTGGGGCCGGGCAAGGTGGCCACGTTCACGAAGGATCAGGAAACCTTGATCAAACGCGTCAATCAGATCGATCAGGGGTTGCGGCTCGCGGATCTCGAGTGCGAGGTGCGGGTCCACTTCCAGCCGATCGTCGACGTGTCGAAAAACGAAATCGTCGCCTTCGAAGCGCTCGCGCGCTGGCATAGTCCGACGCTAGGCGTCGTCGATCCAGGCGAGTTCTTCTCGGTGGCCGAGCGCTCCACCATCGTCCACACGCTGACCCATGTGCTGCTGCGCAAGGCGCTGGCTGTGGCGGCCGGCTGGCCGCCACAGATCCATCTCTCGTTCAATCTTTCCGCGCGCGATCTCGCCTCGACCGAGGCGATCCGCAGCATCATGCGCATCGTGGAGGACAGCGGCGTGGCGCCCACGCGCCTCACGTTCGAAGTCACGGAAACGGCGTTGATACGCGACATGCGCGGCGCCTCGGGGCGCCTCGCGCTGCTGCGGGAACTGGGCGCCCAGATCGCCCTCGACGACTTCGGCACCGGCTATTCGAGCCTGAATTATCTGCATCGGCTCCCGGTGGACAGGATCAAGATCGACCGCAGTTTCGTCGCCGACATCACCCGCATACGCAAAGCGCGCGCCGTGGTGAAAAGCATTCTGGACCTCTGTGAGAGCTTGCGGATGACGTGCACGGTGGAAGGCGTCGAGACGGCCGAGCAGGTGCGTGCGCTGCGCGAACTCGGTTGCACGCACATGCAGGGGTATTTCTTCGGCAAGCCGGTGCAGCCGGAAGACGTGCCGGAGGCATTCTTCAGCAGTGGGCCGCTCGCGATTTAGACGAGTTTCATCGCAGGGCGTTACTTCGAATGCTTCTTCGGAATCTTCGCGCCCGATTTGCGCGCCGCCATCTTCTTTCCGAGCGCCGTGACGTCGAGGCCGCTTTTGCGCAGCTTCGGAAACAGATCGTTCTCTTCTTCCTCCACGTGTCGCCGCACCAGTTCCATGAGCACGCGAAACGTGCCGTCGAAGCCCGCATGGGCGGGGGGCAGTATCGTGTAGCGGTGGATCAGCGACTGCACGAGATCGTGCTCGACCAGCGATTCGTCATGGAAGCTCCCTTAAAGGTTACTTCCGGCCGCACCGAGCGTGCCTGCGCAGCGAGGCGCGCCGACCCCGCAAAGCATGCGACGCCGGCGCAACCTCCTAAAGGTCAGCACCCCTTATTGACCGAAATAAACGGGCTTTTGGCCTGCGCCATTGCCGACGTGAGCCGGTTGCACGATTTGCTCGTCGGCCGGCCCGCCGGATTCGGACGTCCCCACCGGCACGCCGCCATAGCCATACTGGCTTTCACCCGACTGGCTGACCTCCATCGCGCCAACCCGGGCCTCGGCCGCCTGAATCTGACGCGGATAGGACGGCTGATCGCCCACGCCGGTGTTATCGCCCGCCTGGCGTACCTGCTCCAGATCCTGGTAGACCTGGCCGCGCGACAGGCTGTCGTTCGACGACGTGGCCATCTGCGCGTTCATGTTCATCTGCGGGCTCATTTGCGTGCTTGTCTGCTGGTCCGTCTGCTGGTACATCGGCTGACCCGTCTGTTGATCCATCGGCTGCGTCATCTGCTGACCCGACTGCTGGTCCATTTGCTGATCCGTCTGCATGTTCATCTGTGCGGAAACGGCGAGCGGAACGGCCAGCAGGGCGGCCACGGCGCTAATCTTGGTGATCGTCTTCATTGAGTCCTCCTTGGTGGTTGCGGGAGTACCTCCGGTAGCCGCACGCGCTGTGCCAGGCCCATTGGCGGGCCGGTCCCGGTCTCCATAGGCACTGAACTTGCAAGCCGTATACGGTCCGCGCGGTCGGCGGTGTATCAAGGGGACGAACACGATGAGCGACGAGACGGTAGCGCAACAGGAATTTTTTTCAGCGGCGCGACAACGGATGGTCGAGTTCCAGATCGCCGCGCGCGACGTACAGGATGCCCGCGTGCTCGACGCCATGCGCTCGGTGGAGCGTCACCGCTTCGTGCGGCCCGCGCTGGCCGAATTCGCCTACGACGACACGCCGCTGCCGCTCGAGGCCGGACAGACGATCTCGCAGCCCTTCGTCGTCGCGCGCATGCTGGAGGCCGCGCACCTTGCACGGCATGATCACGTGCTCGATGTCGGCACCGGTTCCGGTTACGCGGCGGCGGTTGCGTCGCGGCTCTGTGCGCAGGTCTACAGCATCGAACGCTGTGCCGAACTTGCGAAGTCCGCGAGCGCGACGCTCAGTGAAAACGGCTTCGACAACGTCGACGTCCGCATCGGAGACGGCACGCTGGGCTGGCCCGAACACGCGCCGTTCGACGCGATCATCGCCGCTGCCGGCGGCCCCGACGTACCCGCCGCGTGGCGCGAGCAACTGGCGGTCGGCGGCCGTATCGTGATGCCCGTGGGCGAGGAGCGCGAACGGCAACGGCTCATCAAGATCACGCGCGTGAGCGAGACGCAGTTCGACGAGGTGTATCTCGGCGAGGTGCGTTTCGTGCCGTTGATCGGCGCGGCGGGCTGGACCCAAGCGGGCGGCGCGACATCGCCCGCTCGGCAGACAGAGAAAGCCGCTTCGCTGGCGGGGCTGATTCACGCGGCGGCGCATCCACTCCCCGAGCCCGAAGACAGCGGTTTCGCGGATGCATTCGACGCGCTCGGTTCGAAGCGCGTCGTGCTGCTCGGCGAGTGTACGCATGGCACGTCCGAGTTCTATCGCGCGCGGGCCGCGATCACGCGGCGTCTCATCGAACGCCACGGTTTTACGATCGTCGCCGTGGAAGCCGACTGGCCCGATGCCGCGTCGATCCATCGCTACATCACGCTGGATCCGCAGCGCAGCGAACGTGTACCGTTCCAGCGCTTTCCGCCATGGATGTGGCGCAACGAGGAATTCGCGGAATTCGTGCACTGGATGCGTGACTACAACGAGCGCTTGAGCGGGCAAACCGGTGGCGCATGCCGTTGCGGTTTTTACGGCCTCGACATGTATAGCCTGTCCGCGTCGATGGCGGCGGTGCTCGAATATCTGGACCGCAACGACCCCGACGCAGCGTGCATCGCGCGCGAACGTTACGGCTGTCTATCGCCGTGGCAGAGGGACCCGCAAGTATATGGACGCGCCGCGTATTCGGCGGGATACGGCAAATGCGAAAAGGCCGTTCTCGAGCAACTGCAGGACATGCTGCATCGACGCCTCGAACAGCAGGACGAATACGGCTTCGACGCTGAGCAGAACGCGCGGCTCGTCGCCGCCGCGGAGCGCTATTACCGCGAGATGTACCGCAGTTCGTCGCAAAGCTGGAATCTGCGCGATACGCATATGTTCGAGACGCTCGAAAAATTGCTCGAATTTAATGGAGAGGGCAGCCGCGCGGTGGTGTGGGCGCACAACTCGCATATCGGCAATGCGGCGGCAACGGAGATGGGCCGCAACCGCGGCGAGGTCAATATCGGTCAACTTTGCCGGGAGCGTTTTGGCAACGATGCAGCGCTGATCGGATTCGGCACGCATGCCGGCACGACCGCTGCCGCCGCCGACTGGGATGGTCCGATGCGCGTCAAGGTGGTGCGTCCGTCGCGCGAGGACAGCTACGAGTATCAATTCCACCAGTCAGGGCAGGAACGCTGTTTCGTCGATTTATCGGGCGGCGCACGCCAGGACACACACCAGGACGCAAACCAGGAACTTCGCATGCGTCTGAAACAGGCGCGGCTCGAACGTTTTATCGGTGTGATTTACCGGCCCGAAACCGAACTGCAAAGTCACTACGCGCAAGCGTCGTTGCCCGATCAGTTCGACGGGTATGTCTGGTTCGATACGACGCGCGCCGTCAACGCGCTCGCCACCCGCCCGACCGAACGTTCGCCCGACCTGTACCCGTTCGGGCAGTGATCGCGCTACGTTTCAAGCATGACCGGTAAGCAATAAAGGCCCGTCGCCATCGCGCTCGCGAGCGTGTTGATCCCGCGTTTCAACCCTTACCCGTAATAGCTGCAATCCTCCCGTCATGAGCCACCGCATCGAGGCTATGCGCTACTGGCGCTCAGCGCATGGCTTACGGTGCGGGCAGGAAAATGCATGGTCTTCGCGCTGTGCCACGGCGACACGCCGCAGTTCGACCCAACGATCTCGGCCTGCTCGCCGAACAATACGATGTGCGCGAACAGTGTCTGATCGGAAACTTTCCGCAGGTGCTGTCGCATCTCGCGGTCGTGAAGACGGCACTGCTGCTAAGTGGCACCGCGCGTGGTCATCGCCGCTCGAAAGCGGGGCGGGGTGGGAAATAAGCAGCGCGCGTCGTGAGGGAAGGAACGCTACGTGCGACACGAAGTGAGCATGCGAGAGCGGATTGGCAGCCGCTCATGTTCCCCGGCCTCGGTTGTCGTTATGATAAGGATCCCAAACCATGAAATCACGTCACTTCATCGCCCCCGCCGTCCTAGGTGTCGCACTGGCAGCGTCAGGCCTGACGTTCGCGCAGGCTCCGGGCGGCAGCAGCAACTACAACGCCGGCACCGGCGGCAATACCGTCGAAGGTACCACCCCGAACGGCACCGACGGGTCGGCCAGCGGCGTTTATCCGACCCAGAAGGGCGTCGAGCAGAATCCGCCTGCCACGGGAACGGGTACGACATCCGCGAAGCATCATTACAAGCATCACGGGAAGAAGCACACGAAGAAACACACGAAGATGCACACCAAAAAGACCACGAACGAATATAACAACATGAACAGCAACGATACGGACAACACGAATACGGCTAGCCCGAGCGCCCCGGCGGTGCCGAACCCGGGCAGCGCCGCCGGTGGGCACTGATCGTCGGTGATTGCCGTTGCGGTGTGTTGGGCGCGTGAGATTTCTCACGCGCCCGTTTCGCGTGCTACAGGATCACATCGCGAATCACACCGGCACCGGCTGCGCCGGCACATAGCGCGCCATGCGTTGTGCAACGCGGCTACGCCAGTCGGCATAGGGCAGATAACCGGGCCGCAACTGCGCCATCTCCCGTGTCTGCGCGATGATGACGTCATCCGGTTGCGACAGATCCAGCGGTTCGAGAAACGGCTGCGGGAAATACCACGGCGTGTCGACGAAGAACTCCAGATTGTTCCCGTCCGGATCGTGGCAGTAGATACTCCACGCGATGCCATGGTTGCCCACCAGAATGCTTTGTGCGTTCTCGCGCTGCAAGGTGCCCAGCAGTTCGCGCAGCGCCTGCAGCGAGGCGACGCGAAACGAAATCTGGTTGATTAGACTCCCGAACTGCGGATGATACGGATTGGGCGGCAAATTGTCGGGCCGTCCCGACACCAGCACCAGTTGATGATGTTCGAGCGGATCGCGCGACATGAAAATCAGCCGCATCCCGCCAAACTCGCCGTGATCGGTCACCGTGAAGCCGAGCACGCGCGTATAGAAATCCTCCATTTTGGCCAGATCGCTGCAGGCGAATCCCATATGGCTGAACATCAGGTTGGGGGCCGTGGATTCCTGAATCATGATGTAGTTTCCCCTGGTTATATTATTTTGTAGTGCGTATCAAGGCGCCCCGTTGCTGCGGCTAACCGCGGCTAGCCGCAGCTAACCGCGGCCCAAGGGATGTTATCGCGGCCCGACGGCCCGCAATGCTCCAAAAAGCAGCGGGCGAAACGATCTCGATAGCCCGATAAGTTGGGCTAGTTCAGTTCCGAGGGCAGAACGCCGTGTACTTTCTTGAACGCGGACGAGAATTTGCTCAGGTTTTGATAACCGAGCTTGAGCGCCACGCTTTTGACCAGCACGTCCCGATTTTTCAGCATGGCTCTCGCCAACTGCATCTGGCGGTCCTGGTAATACTGGTAGACCGGCTTGCCGAATAGCTGCTTGAATTCGCCCTTCAACCGGTTGTGTGAAATGTCGAATTCTTCAGCCAGAAAATCGAGCCCTGGGAATTTTCCGTAGAGGTTATTGCTTAGGTAGTTTTCCACCCGCTGAAGCTTGCCTCGGTCGTCGTGATCGACGGCAACCACGCCTTCCATCACGTCGTCGTGCGCACTGCACGTGCTCAGGAAGGCAAAAATCAGATTCAGCGCGCTGGCTTTCAACTGCAGCGGATCGCACCCCTGCGCCTGGCCATCGACGTTCATCAGCTTTTCAAAATATGCGTAGCTTTCGAGCCGCGCGTCCTGCTCGGCCAGTGGCCAGACCATGAAGCCCTCGGAGGAAGACTCCACGAAGCGGGCCAGGCCGGCATCGATGAACTGAGGGCTGGACATCAGGTTCTGCTGCAGCCAGGCCTCGGTGAAGAACAAGGTAATGAACTTGCCGTCGTCACCCTTGAAATTCAGGTGACAGTCGACGCAGCGTGGCTTGAAAAGCGTCCAGCTATATTTGGCGAGCACGCGGTACCCGTTGAGCAGCTTGCCGTAGGCGCGCGTGTTGTTGTCGACGTAGTTCAGGCTCAGATGGTAGCAATCGCTCACGCTGTCTTCGTCGAAGAACAGATCGAAGGCCACGTTGGCCTTGTAGCGCATGCGGGAATAGGTGAGCCAGCAACCTTCTTCGAGCTTCCGGTAGTAAAGGCCGCCCTCCATCAGCGGGGTGGAGGTGCTAATGCCTTGCGTTAGCGGCGAATACTTTACAAACGGCAAACCCTTGAGGCTGTCGACCAGCGTTTCGGGGGACTTTCCGTTGTAAGGAAGGTGGAAAAAGCCGTTGCTGTATGTGATGTAGTGGTTGCGAAACTGCGCTAGCCAGTCGCGGAATTTCTTGGGCAGCATAGGGTTGATCCGTAAACCGGAAATCGGGCAGGGCGAAGGGTCATTCTTTTACCCGGCGCCAGTGCAATATAAATGGTTTACGTACTTCAAAATAGTGTCAATTGCACGAACGTTCACTAATTTGAGGGTTTAAACGGAGTGTAAAGCGAAGTGTAAGCCGAAGCGCAAACGTTTCACCGATGGATCGCCGTCGGCAGCATCCCGTGTCGTCATTCGATGTGGGGCAGGCGGTCGGCGTCCGGGGCGGGCGAGAAAATCGCGTCGTCGAGCGTCACTTCCACGTCGCACGAGCCGTCCTGCGGCGCAGGATGGCGGCTCGCCTCGAAGGTGACCAGCACGCGCTGCTCGATACGCTGCTGGATCACGCGGCGTTGCGCCGTATCCAGACTCGCATAGCGTTCGATCTGCGAGCGCGTCGCATGGATCGTGGCCGCGCAGCGCTCGTCGAGGGTGGAATCGCCGTGCGACTCCACCACCCAGCTCACATTCATCACGACCTCATCGCCCACATCGAGCTGGCTGACGGCGGACGTTTTCGGGGAATCGAACAGATTGGCCAGTGCGATCTGGATCTCTTCGATGCGCTGATTGATGTCGAACGTCTTCATTGGCGGGCTCCGGATCAATGTGTCGGAATCCAGATAATCGAGCAACGCTCGTGCCGTAGAAGAAGCAGGCAAGTGGCGTCCGGGAGGCACCTTCCTTGCTCAACCAGGCGTAACCAGAATGGGAGGAGGGCCATGACCATGGGAGAGTCATCCGTAGTCGCCGTGGTGCGTCTGGAAGACCCGTGTACAGTCGACGCACGTATTCTTCTCGATGAACTGAGCGCCATGCTCGCACTGCGCTGCGCGGACAGCGCGCAACAGCGGTTCCGCGCGGAAGACGTACAGTGCGCACGCAGCGCATTCGTCGTCGCGCGCACGATGGATGGCAATCCGATCGGCTGCGGCGCGCTGCGGCGGTTTTCGTTCGAAGTTGCCGAATTCAAGCGCATTTATCGGCGCCCCGAATGGCCCGGCGTGGGCGCGGTGATACTCCAGTTCCTCGAAAACGTGGCCGCGCGCATGAACTATTGCCGCGCCGTGCTGCAATCGCACGAGCAGAACCGCCAAGCGATCGATTTTTATCTGCGCCACGGGTATGAACCGGTCGATCCGTATGGCGAATACCTCGGCATGCCCGAGGCCCGCTGCTTCGCCAAGACGCTGCTGCTGGATGCGTGAACCGCAGGCAGCGGCACGCCCATTGCTCTGTAATAGACGTGAGGACGCCGGCGCAGCGGGCGGTAATCTGTCCGGCGGGGTCGACCCGTGCCAATCCCGGCACGCTGCTCATCAGACAACATCAGGAATACCGACATGCTTTATTACTCGATCGTGTTCTTCGTGATCGCCGTGATTGCAGCCGTCTTCGGGTTTGGCGGTATCGCAGCCGGCGCGGCCAGTATCGCCAAGATACTGTTTGTTATCTTCGTTGTCCTGTTCATCGCCAGCCTGTTGTTCGGACGTAGCAGACTCTGACGCCCGCCGCGCGGCGTCACCGGCACACGCACGGGCGCTGCGCTTTCACTCGTTTCTTTTAGCAGGAGCCGCGTGCCATGGCGATGCTGGCCGCGTTATCGGCCGTAGCGGGATTCGTCGACGCGGCGTGTTTCCTCGCGCTGTCGCAAGTCTTCACCGCGCACGTCACCGGCAACTTCGCCGCGCTCGCCAGCGCGCTCGTGAAACTCGACGCGGCAACGGGCCTGCGTCTGGCCGTGATCGTATCGTTCGCGGGCGGGGCGATCAGCGCCGTGTTCGTGGCGCATGCGGTCGGCGGCTACGAGCGCGAAGTGACCGCGACCGCGACCGCGCCCGCACGCGTGCGGCGCGCGGTGATGCACGCGGAGGCCACCTGGCTGCTGTTCGTGCTCGTCGCGCACGCCGCGCTGCCCGGTCCGCTCGATCCCTCGCATGCGCTGGCGCGCTACGCCGTCGCCATTTTCGCGGGCGCCGCCATGGGTTGCCAGAGCGCACTGTCGAGGCTGCCCGGCGACGCCGCGCTTGGCGCACCCACCACCGTGATGACCAGCAATTTCAGCGGTTGGGCGATGGCGCTCGGCCAACGCCTGTTGCGCCTCCCACACGACTGGCACCACCCACGCGACCCACACGACCCGCACGACCACACGCTGACACGGCTCTCGCTGCAGCTCGGGCTCTTTATTCTGGGCGCGGCGGCGGGTGCTTCGGGCGAGCACCGGTTCGGCGTCGCCGTGCTTGCCGCGCCGCTCGCGGGGCTGCTGATTCTGGGCGCGACGCGCGTCTCGCAGGCCGCCTGAGAGCGCGTTTGCGAGCCCGCGAAAGTTGCCGACGCAGCGTTTCTGAAGTTATGCGACCGACCACCTTGACACCGCCATCCGTTCGCGGTTCCAATCTCATTCGCAGCAGCCGAACCTAGGGACGGGGGAACGGTCATTGTGAGCACGCGAACCCCATAAATTGCGGCGCACAAAAGCATCCACGGAGCATCGCATGAGTCAACCAGGGCCCCAGCCGCACGAAAGCTGGGAAGAGACATTGGTCGCCAATGTCCGCGAATACGCCATATTCCGCTTGACGACCACGGGAGAAATCGCAAGCTGGAACGCGGGTGCTGAACGAATCAACGGATACAGCGCCGCGGAAGTCATCGGCAAACCCTTCGGTATTTTTTACCCGCCGGAGGAACGCGCTGCCCGATCTCCCGACGACGCACTGCAAAAAACGCGTGACGAAGGCCAGTTCACGACCGAAGGCTGGCGCGTACGCAAGGACGGTACGCGTTTCTGGGCGAACGTGCTGATCACGCCGTTGAAAAACGAGGCCGGCGTGCTGATCGGCTTCGCGAAGATCGTGCGCGACATGACCGACAAACGTCTCGCGCACGACGCCGTGATCGAAAGCGAGCGCCGCTTCCGGCTGCTCGTGCAAGGCGTCACCGATTACTCGATCTTCATGCTGTCGCCCGAGGGCCGGGTGACGAACTGGAATCTCGGCGCCGCGCGCATCAAGGGTTACGAAGCGCATGAAGTGATCGGTACACATTTCCGGCGCTTTTACACGCCCGAAGATGCCGAGCGCGGTTTGCCCGAGCGCGGTCTGGATATCGCGGCGCGCGAAGGGCGCTTCGAAACCGAGGGCTGGCGCATCCGCAAGGACGGCAGCCGTTTCTGGGCCAACGTGGTGATCGACGCGATCCGCGACGAGACCGGCGTGCTGCTCGGCTACGCGAAGATCACGCGCGACGTCACCGAGCGCAAGGCGGCCCAGGAGCAGCTCGCGAACACGCGCGCGGCGCTCTTGCAGGCGCAGAAGATGGAGGCCATCGGCAAGCTGACCGGCGGCGTCGCCCACAATTTCAACAACGTCCTGCAGGTGCTGCGCGGCAATCTCGAACTGCTCGAACACCGTCACGGCACCGATCCGTGGTCGCGCGAGCGGCTGGGCAAAGCCATCGACGCGGTCGAGCACGGCGCGAATCTCGCCGCGCAACTGCTCGCGTTCGGGCGGCGCCAGGCGCTGGAGCCGCGCGTCGTGAATCTCGGCGTCATGCTGCGCAACATGGACGATCTGCTGCGCCGGGCGCTGGGCGACATGGTCGAAGTCGAGGCCGTCGTGGCGGCCGACCTCTGGAACACGCTGGTCGATCCGAATCACCTCGAAAACGTGGTGCTCAATCTCGCGATCAATGGCCGCGACGCGATGCCCACCGGCGGAAAGCTGACGCTCGAGCTGACCAACACCACGTTCGACGAAGCGTTCGGCGCACTGCCGGGCGAAGTCGCGGCGGGCCATTACGTGCTGCTCGCGATCACCGACACCGGAACGGGCATGACCCAGGAGGTGCTCGATCGCGTCTTCGAGCCGTATTTCAGCACCAAACCCGAAGGCGAGGGCACGGGGCTCGGCCTGAGTATGGCCTACGGCTTCATCAAGCAGAGCGGCGGCCACGTGCGGATCTACACCGAAGTCGGACACGGCACGACGGTCAAGATCTATCTGCCGCGTTCGACCGAAGAAGTGCTCGATATCGCTCCGGTGCAAGAGGTGCCGGTCACGGGCGGCACCGAGACGATTCTCGTGGTCGAGGACGACCGCTACGTGCAGGCGGCGGCCGTCGAAATGCTCACCGAACTCGGCTATACGGTGCTCAAGGCGGACGACGCGCAAAGCGCCATGGCGATCATCGGCAGCGGCATCAAGATCGATCTGCTGTTTACCGATGTCGTGATGCCCGGGCCGCTGCGCAGCGCCGAAATGGCGCGGCTCGCGGTGCGCACGCTGCCGGGACTGAAGGTGCTGTTCACGTCCGGGTACGCGCAGAACGCCATCGTCCATGGCGGGCGGCTCGACGAGGGTGTGCATCTGCTGACCAAGCCCTATAGCCGCGCGCAGCTTGCGACCAAGATCCGGCGCATTCTCGGGGTGGCCGGCGCCGTGACGGTGGCTGCGCCGGGCTCG
>Ga0131853_10009849_pt1 | contig 17487 bp, 11 predicted proteins | sample TergutLab28metaG_FD_92764 | JGI IMG/M metagenome (GOLD analysis project Ga0131853, IMG submission 92764) | Labiotermes labralis P1 segment gut microbial communities from Petit-Saut dam, French Guiana - Lab288 P1 (version 2) (version 2) | ecosystem: Host-associated > Arthropoda: Insects >... | reverse complement strand
GAATGAAAAAAGTAGCGGCTCCAGGTCTAGAAAACAGAGATTAACGGCTGTGGGGACCCGTTGCGCTGACCACGTGACACCCCTCTATCCGCAAAAGTTGGCACTAACTTCGCCGACGGCGGCTGCCGCTCTGTCGGTATAGTTCGCGTGCGGACTAAGGCCACGGAGTTTAGAGATTAGTTGCATTAAGTTGGCATTTCACTTTATTTCATGAGGAAGATGCACGGTCAAACAACCCTCAAATAAATAATATTTGTAGCTGCAATAAAATAGCGAAGTGCGAATTTGTACACATCGCGTTTTGAGAACGTGTACACCGTTGGAGGTGGAGTGAACGCCAGCAACCAGCTTTGTGGGGTCTAGCAAAGGCGTGGTTGTTTGGACTATGTTAATTGATCTTGTGGGTGCAGCATTAAGACGCAAGTCTCAAGGAAATCCGTGCTTTTGCATCCTACAACTTGCAGTAGGTTACCAAATACAATTAAGTGGTGCTCCTTATCCGTGGTTGTTCAGGACTGCAGACGTATCGATGGGTGTTTAGTGGACTGGAATGCTATTTTCTTTACAGTGTTTTAGGGAAGTTTCGGTAGTTTAACGTAATTTCCGACGAGGCATTCAGCCAGTGCTGTAGGATGAATTTCATGATTCTGTACAGAGTTACAAGTTTGTTTATTGTAAAGGTTGTTAATCAAAACAGAACAGTCCAAGTCAAAAGCTGAATGTAACCTGTCCACAATATATTCCATGTGTCAGTGTTATGTATATTTTCATTACTGAGATACATTTGTGTTCGTAAAGTGTCACGTGTACTTCTTACAACGCGTCAGATATTGCGGCCAGCATTCCTCCTGGTCTGCAACAGCTTTCCTTTCTCTGTGGCTAAAGTAACAACGGGAGTCAAATAAATATGCTCCAAAACTTTTAGTTTTCCGCAACGAGTAAGTTAAGTTAAATTCCCCCATGTCAGCAGATTTGTTATACTTGTTTTAAAGTTACTGTATGGTTACAAAATTCTTAAAAAGAATGGCGGGCATAAAATATTTTGGAGAGCCATATATTAGAATTACGATCACGAATATTTTGAGATGAGATTAAATTCGGGAAGCCTTTCGCTGCATTTGGTCCAATTGGTACAATTATTCTCGTCTCTTGTTTACAAACTTAAAACTGAACGTTACTGTCAAGTCGCAAGTCCGTTCTTTACTCGGGAGGTCTTGGGTTTAAACATTTCCAGAAACCGGCTATTCCAGTATCTTTTTTTTTTTTCGCGGTTTTCCCCATTTCATTCATACAAGTTCGGGATAGTTCTTCAAATTAAGCCACAGTGTCTTCCTTCCACGAGTTGTAATTTGCGATTTACAAGTCGCCCTGCTGGTCGACCCTCTGTACTGTAGTTCGGGTTGCTGAGAGCGCCGTTGATTAAACCGTAAATATAATTAATGTGCTCATGTGTACTTGTTGTGCTATGTGTTCATTGCTGTTTTTTTTTTACTTTAGATGCCGGACTGCTGGCTAGAAGTCAGTATTCGGAAGGTCCTGCGACCGGCCATCTCGACGCAGGTTTTTCTTGGTTTCCCTGTGCCTATAAGCAAATGCTGAGATGGTTCCCAAAATTCCAAGTTGCCACTGCATGTTTCTCGTGTAGACCTCCCGATAACCACTGCCACCGGGTGACAACCCAATTGCAGTTAATAATAATAGCAATAACAATAATAATTATTATTAGATAAAACAGCGTACAGGTTGCCTGTTGCCTTTATTGGTGTGAAACTTCACCTTTCACCGTAAGGAAAGAAGTAGAGCCCTTCCTGAAGAACTCAGTTCCTCATCTGGTCAAGAAATTCCCCAGGTCAATCTAATTCACGTCTTCCCGACCGATTTTTTAAGACCCATCTAAGGACAGAACATTTTTTGAGAATTTTATTTTATACATGTCGTGCATTTTGGTACATTTTGTATATTAACCAACAAAATGCACCAAGTAGAATACAGTGAAACACATCATAAAACACACTTCATGCCGAAACGTGTAAGAGTTGGCACTAACATGAAGTGTGTTTAATGCTTTGGGTTTCATTGTATGTTATTTAGTGCATTTTATTGGTTGCTATATTGAATGTTTTGAGAATGTTTGGGTACAAAGTCGTGAGCGGAAAATCTCGACCAGGGAGAGTGGAAATAAGGCAAGAACAAAGAAAATAGCCTGACGAAGGGTTTCATGAGTTGTGATGTTTATTAGTATTATTATCAGGGGGATCATATCAAGAATATGATATGGGTAGGACGTGTTGTTGCATGGTGGAGATGAGAAATGCACATAAAATTTGGGTCGGAAAATCTGATGGATGAGACCCCTTGGGAGAACTGGGCATAGATGAGAAGGGGCTGGAAAACTAATGAATCCCAGTTCGATTCCCGGCAGCGGCAGGAGGATCGTTTCCTCACAGCGTCCTCTCAGCGTCCTACCGCAGGTTTTTCATTCGGGGATAAAGCGGCCATAGCTCGAACGTTGTCATTCACCTCCATCTAGTGTCGAGGTCAAGAATGCGTGGCTCTATACTTCTGCTACCCCTCACGTCTTTATGGCATTGTTCAGCGTAAGAACAACTTTACGTTTACCCTAAAGAGATAAATTTTGAAGGTGTGGACTGGATTATAACGCATGATTGTTATGGAATGCAAAATGTGTATTTTGACATTTCTATAGTTTTGTCTGAAACATTTCTCATTCTAACCAGAACTGAGCGAGATGCTATCAATGTACATAGGTCTTCCAGTAAAATAGCCGTTATTCTTGCCAGATTTAATGAAACTTGAATTTTCTCGACATATTTTCGAAAAATAGTCAAATATCAGATTGTATAAAATTCCGTCCATTGGGAGCCGAATTGTTACATGTGGACGGACAGACACGTGACGAAGCCTTTCGCAATTTTTCCGACGCACCAAAAATCAAAGTAAAATTACCCGTCTTCCGTTAGTGTTCTAGGCTCATGCACATACACTAAGGCCTAGCGTAACGACTCTGCAGAGCGCGGTTTGGATTAAACGTGTTTGAAAATAATTTAAATATATGGAGGAAAAATTTGTCGAACGCCGAAACATTTAAATACTAACGGACAAACGCGAGCGGGTTACCCACTCAACCGCTGCGACACCTGACAGCATCACCAACCCAAGTAGTGTGTAAATTTCTGATGCCCAAAACTAGAGCTGGCGAACCTTTTAGAGGGCGCGTGCCCAAATTGTCTAGAAATTTTGAAGAAATTCTTTTGCGTGGTCATGGGAATTTTGAAGAGCAAAGTAAGGTCTTGGAGTCTTCATAATTATTATTAATTAGTGCATTCGTATTGGTAGTGCAATATAATAATAATAATAATAATAATAATAATATTTTATAATCAATACGTAGTATAATTCTTGTGTTTCTAATAAAAATCTCCTCGAGGAATGCGATAAGGAAGAAAATATGGAAGGAACTGGAGCTACTTCTACTTCCTGTTTGAAAAGAAGATTGTAAAATGTTTTATCCAATGTCACTAATTCGCAACTAGTGGGGAACTATCTGGAGGTGTTCTAAGCAGGACTGGAATACTGGAACACTCTACGAACGGGACGAACAGCAAGCACGAGAAGTCGTCACTTGTATATATTTCGCGGGCCTACAAAATCAGTGCTGTCACTCCTCCTTTATCCCTTCTGTATGTACACACGGGGCCGGGGAACAGGAATGAAAGTTTGGAAAGGCAGATTGGTCACCAGAATAGCGAAGAATTGCGTATTACGTTATTTTGTCACGTGGCTTTTATTTGAAACTTTTTTTTAGAATAGATGTCTCTAAATAACTGGCTTTTGGCTATTCAGAATAAAGGAAGGAAAAGGAAGTACTGTGCAGTCATTCTGGTTGAGTGGTAAACTGTATGGTTATAGATCGAATCCTGTTCGCGTTTCATTGCAGAAGTTAACTTGCATTCAAGGAATAGCGGTGGGTACGAAGTTAAGTATGCGTAAGTTGAGTGGCTGGTGAAATGCTACCGCATATCGTACATTGTTTTTGCCCCTGCACCTGCCGTGCTGGTGCTCTGATGCAAGAGACAAAACGTGCATTGTGGTGTGCGCGACATTCTGTTGGTGTTGGGTGTGACCATCTGTCGGAGCAAGGCGTAGAATGTACAATACTTTATTCTAGGACAGAGGAATGACTTGCTGTCTCCTGCTCTGTGGTCGTTGTTAACAGTAGCCCTAAATAGGCTAGCCGGAAAGGTGAGTGGATGAATGGCACATCGTAAGTCGTTATCCCACATACATTTTCTCGGCGTTACTTTCAGTGATACTTTTACAAGGAACAGCCAGGTCTGTTTGGTTAACATTAAGCGTGACTGTAATGTTGCGCGTGTTTTATGTTTTGACGGTCAACTTTGTATATCCTTATTCAAGCTTCTACAGAAATTCAGGTTTGCAGGGGTTACAGTAATAAAATATGGGCGTACTTGGAGTTGATCGGTAAATGGAAGACGTTGTAGGGATTGCACAGTGTTAGGTCTGCACAGTGGTGACAAAACATAGGCGCATGTCAATATGTGTTCACGCGTAGCATAAAGGCTGCGCGTTCTCGTTTCGCAGTGTTGTTACTGCTGTCGTATTCTTGTAAAACAGTACCGTTGGTCAAAATGCGCAGTACAGCATTGTGGGATTACCTATCGGTGTTCACATGTTTTGATGGGGAATTATTTTTTATCAGGTGCGCATTTATGAATATTGATTGAATAATTCTTCACTCCACGCAAGAGAATCTTCGAGAAGCTGTTGGTGATAAAAATATTCCCGCTCATGTGGAACCCGAAGGTTCAGTAAAACAACTTACAACGTGCTGTTGATGTATGACCCTTTTAGTAGTAGTTTTGCTCTCTGCGCCTAAATCGCTTCCTTCAGCGCGGAGGTTGCGAATGGGCTGGGGCCGTGCCTCGCCATGTGAATGCATAGGCGTGTCATGGGGTAACCTTTGCTATGTATAATCAGTTGGCACTGCATACCGCACTTATTCCGGTTTTTCAGCATAATGAGTATGCCTGTCCCGGTGTCTGCGCGGCTTAAGGGGTGGATCTACAGCCGCTGGCTTGCTGTGATTGCGGCTTCGGATCCTGCCGTGGGCATGGGATTCCGCCGAGGGCATGAATATCTGTCCCTTGCGAATGTTCAGTGATGTCAGGTAGAGGTCTCAGCGGCGGGCCGATCACTCGTCCAGAGGAGTCCTACCGAGTGTGGTGTGTGTGTGTAATCTCGAAGCCTCAGAAATGTGGCTACTTAGGCCCGGGTAGGGCTGTGGGGGCTCTTCCCCCGCCCCCCCCCCCCAGATGACGAATAGTTCATTGTGTGGGTTTCTCCTCTTCTTTCTTAGGTCCAAATATTCTTAGCCTTGGTTCTTGAGCACCCTATATATGTACATATTCTTTATGTTCTTCCTGTAGGGTGAAAGACAAAGGTTCTGACCCTTATAAAGGCACATATGAAATTGTTCTCGTAAATTAGAATTTTTAGGTTCTTACACGGAAAGATAAGAGATTCTGAAGCAAATAGTGGCAAATGTTCGGCGAAGGTGATTTTGATTCCCTCCTCTCGTTCGAAATATCTGAGCTTCGTTAGAATTTTTTTGAGTATTTATAAGCGTTCTTTTTGTAATGCTGGGGTAAAGTTTGGTCTTTACTTAATGTCAGGGCGACAGGTATATCCCAAGCTTCCAATAATTTCCAAGGCGTGTATTTTAATTAGTCGTATTTCATAAATATGATATGGATAGGTGTTCTTGTTAAGACTGCGCGTTTTAGCATTTGAGACTTCGCTGACAGCAGTTGTGTGTCGCTTGAGCAGAGATGAACCCACTTCCCTAATTACACACACTTGTACGAAGGGGATTCGTTTCTGCGTAATCGTTTGTTGTGCGAAGACTAATTGAACCAAACGATGAGTTCTCCGTTAATTTGAACGCATATTCTGTACGTTTTCTTGCAGTGAATGACACACACCTGCCACGAAGAAGGCAGTGCCAAGCCTGATCGCAGTATTTGCCCGTGGGACCATGCGAATAACCCAGCAGTTGTATTTCTGTCGATTGAGAAGTGTTCATTAAAGGATGGTTTAGTTAGCATGTGTCACCCGTTTGTTAAGTTAGCAGTACGGTTCGTTCGTATTTCATGCGAGGTTTGTGCTCCTGAAGACTAATTTACACACAGGAGTAAATCTAAAATAGGTGATTCGTTTTTGTAGCACATAACAGTCTACAACCATTGTAGTGTGTGTTTGGTTTTAAACTTATTTTTAAAGCACTAAAAATAAATAAATAAATAAATAAATAAAGCCAGTCCAATGAGAGTCTTATTAAGTGATGTGACACTGCCTAACAGTGGTTAAAAATTCACCATATTATGACGACGCTGAAGAAAGAGGGGATACAACAGGCGCCTATTAGAACGCCCCTGTCTCCCCACCTAATTTTCCTTTTTAAATTTTTTGATTCGCATTATTTAAGATACCCACATTTTAAATTTGGATAAAATGCTTCTGCACTGTATTGTAAATCGTGCGGACGCTGGGCGGATTGTTGGGCGATGGCAGTGTCTCGGCCAGTGTTTTCAGTACCTCTCACCTGCTGGGTATTGTTATTCATACTTAGCTTTATGCAGGTCTAGGACGTAAGACATATTTATAATCTTGGATCATGATAGGCGAGGTGTCCTTTGTAAGTACACTGAACCTTAAAACTGATGTGAATGGAACTTGCACATTGCAATATTCTTATGCTAGAATGGCGAATATTAAGCGTTATCACAATCTGCTGGGATACACATGTATGCTCAGAAGTCACCATGTGTGTGTGTGTGTGTGTGTGTGTGTGTGTGTGTGTACACGTACCAACAATCGCAGCGGTAATTAAATACGATGATGTACAACGTGTGGTAAACTGCCTAGATGTTTCGCCTTTTTTCTGCCATTTTCAGGAAGGTGTTCAACAGAGAAAAGTACATTAATAGCTAGTTATATAAAAGATGTGCTGTAATAGAGTTAGCCATTTTAATATCCTGTATTTTAGCTGTATTGTTGCATGCTTGTGTCGGCGTTGTAATTCGCCATTAATGCATTTTTCTTTGTTGAATACATCTTTGAAGATGGCCGAAAGAGGCCGAAACATGTAGGTTTACCACACTTTGTATATCATTGAAGCTAATTATAGTGGGGGATGTCGCTATATATGTGGTGCCTTATCTAACTGCACGGAACATGGTTAATTTGAAATATGCCCAGACGTTAATCCAGTCTCCTTAAGTCGGGTCGTCCCATAAATGAATCAGAAGAAAAATAACCGACTAAAATTTGGTGCAGGTCTGCCATACTGACCGTACCTCCGGGCGGGTTGAAAGTAATGGTTCATTTGATGGTTGTCATCCCATTGTATTTTCGATATCAACAAACATTCGAATTGCCAGTTTAACGCGACTGTATATGTATTGTGGCTTAGCTGCATGTTTCGGTCCCTATTAACAAGATTTCAAGACCGATCGAACAGGCGAACCTTACTGTATTAGAAATTTCAATTTAATAAATTTTGATTTGATCATTTTATTTTGGTAATTGATGGTTTGCAAAACAACACACAGTAGCTGTTGTGATGATATCAATAAGAACGATGACCATTATGAATAATTCATGATTGTGTGATCTCACAAGCGAAGTGTATGTTTTTTGTTTATTTTTAAAAGTTTTATACATTGTGCGTGATTTCAGGCTTCCGTCGCGAGGTAGCTGACAATTACGTTATTCTGGGTTATTACGCAGCCAGTAGTGGTAATCTGCATCACTCTTTAGAGGATTAATATTAGGCTTATGGCTGATGGAACCGGCGAGGTGTTGAGCTCAATTCGGAATATTCTGTGTGTTGCCTGAGGCTAGGGCCAATGTGTATGCAGAAATGAAAGGTTATTTGTCAAAAAGTCGCTGGGGAAGTCGCTTGACAGTATGTGCAACTTTCTCACGAAGGCATAGGCCAATTTGGGGGCAGTTTCCCGCCTGAGGTAGGTCATTATTTAAACATAACGCTATGCAGACGTATGGGGCAACAGAGGGGTGGCTCTACTTATTCTTAACCAGGGAAAAATATAGCAGAGTGATACCTTACTTTCTGGCCGCTTTGCCACCATGTAAATAGTTCGCATGAACTGGATTTGACACAGTTATACATCTAATCTTCAGGCTGTGACAGTCTGAAGTTGTGATTTAAGAGACGGCTTTAAGGGCAGTACAAAGTAGCAGTATAGTGAAAATTCCAGGTTCAGTGGAACTGCATTATTGGCCAATATCCTGTAGGAATTTTTGTTTGAAATTCGGAGTTTTGTTGGTGACGTAGCTGTTGTTTAGTTTGTGTATGACATCAGCTTACTTAACGGGGAACTGATTGCTGTAGAGTGTGATTCGTCATCGGTCGCTGTGTAGCTATTTATGCCATCCTGTCTACACGTCTTGGTCCCCGTTTGTTTTGGGATACGTGGGACGGAGAACTGCAGCGCGGGTGACGTCATCGATCACCATGCAACATTGCAGCTATGAACGGGTTTCGCGTTCACCCGGACAGCTTGTACTAAGAACAGTGGTGAGGACTCGTGCATTATTCAGAGTTGAACTGTCAAGTGATAATATAAGTAAGCGATAATTATGAATGTAAGCAATGAAACATTTCGTATGTCCTAACGGTGGTAGTGTCTAAATTCTGCTCGGAATACCCTCCAATTCGTCGACTGTTCAACCCGATTTTCCATCTTAAGTTCTTATACCTGGAGGCAGTGAGAGAGAAGTTTACTTGAAAACGTCCAAGAAGGAGAGGAGAAACTCTGCTGCCCTTGCACCTCTTTCTGTTTTGGGGTGATAGGCGTTGCATTAACTATTTCTTCCCATTGTGGGTATAGTGACTGTTTTTTTTTTTATATAGATTACACTGGTCGCGACTGACTAAACACAGATGCGCGTTCATGTGCTTAAGACCATCGGTATGCTTTTGCGTTATGTTTCAATGTTCGCTGTCTTTACTCTTCCGGAAACTGACTGAACAGAGACAAAGATGGTGAGTTAGGCCTGTTGCAAGTCCTACATTATAACACATATTTCCAGAGATGATTTCGGGCCCTAGTCCGACTACGAAGATCAGATTATTGTTCTTTAACAGGACACAATGCAGGGTTGTTATTGACCTTCTTACCGGACAAAATACTCTGAGAAGATACCTTTATTTAATGGGGTTGGCTAATAACCCTTCATGCAGGAGGTGTGGTACTGAGGAAGAAATCTCAGTCCACATGCTGTGTGAGTGTGAAACTTTGGCTTCAGTCAGACATGCATATCTATGCATATCTGGGTTCCTTCTTTTTGCATCCTGAGGATGTTAAGAGTCTTAAGTCTGGGGGCCATCTGGAACTCTAGTAAAAGAACAGGGCTTCCGTTGTCTAGGATCAGATTATGGGGCACAGAGGGCCTGTTTTAAAGGCCTAGGTGCAGCGGGACCGTAAGGGCTCGAACCCAATTACTAACCTAATCTAATCTCTCCAGAGATGATACATGATAGTACGTACGTTGACTGGACGGTTGGCTTTCGATTACAGCTTGTTTGGAATTTTTTTCTACGCTGCCATCTCCAGATCAGCTTCGAGCCCCCCACCGCCTCTCATAGTGTACCGGTGATCACTCTGTGACAGAGTAAAGGTGGCCAGAATGTGAAGCTGGTAACGCGCCTAAATCTAGTGCCGCATTTAGAAATGCTGGCCACGTCACATGCACGTCTTATATTTATCTTCGTGTAGTTATGCTGAGCATAGTCTTAGATAACGCAGCAGCGCTGTGGTGTAGGCACCCGAAGGTTCAGCATTACGAGTACATGAATCCTGAGCCGGTTCCGTCTGCCTTGCATACTCATGGGCTGTTTCCTTGAATTACGTTCTAAGGATATCCCGCGAACTCTTTGCCAGTCCTCCAAGTGTGGCGGCGGCGGCGGGGGTGGTGGTGGCGGCGGGGGCGGGGGTGGTGGTGGTGGTGGTCTTTCCGTCTTCCCTCTTCATTGCTTCTCGTACGCGTGCAACAAATCGTACCCTCCCGTATTTCAATGTCGTAGTCCTGCAGTATCCTGTTCTTACCTGAAGATCCTACATGGCTAGACCCAGACATTTTCTTGAACACTTCGTTTGAAAACTCTTGTAATATTTGTGTTCTTCACTTGAAAGAAGAGAAGTCGGCATAGTGACTGCTCCGCGCAAAGGACGACCAAGGAATTGTGGTTAGGTTACTTTCAGGGACAAGAGGTTTTTGTTTTCGTCATCTTCAAAGCATGTAAGACAAGCCGTGGTGCCCACAATGAGTACCGGTGGCTGTTTTCTAGGGGTAAAACAGCCAGAGCGTGAAATTGACCATTTCGTCTAGTGCCGAGGTTAAGAAGAGTCGACCTCCACTCCTCTATGTCTTCATAAAATAAGATACTTCTTTTTCTGCTGTTGTAAAAAACTAGCAAAATATTGTTTTTATGGTTCATTCCTTCATAGATTTCAAATTAAACTTGGTGATATTTTTTTTTCGACCCGAAAAGTCATAAACACTCAAAAGGAAGTTTGTTCTATGGGCTTCCCGTGCAGTGACACTGAAGAACCGTGCTTTGTCCTTTAGAAGAATGGCGCTGTGTAACCAAACACCTTCGCTGCAGACCGTTCTGAGGAGGATGTTTTGGATCTGTACCTTAGCGTAGCCTTGGGGGCCGTCGCCGTCGCCGTCGCTAACGTTCCTTTTTGTTTTATTTCACCACTGTCCCGGAGTACGTGATTGGTTGCTCGCTTGTATGTTCTTGTCATAAAATACCAGCTCCTTGGACTATTCGCATGTTACTTGGCAAGAGAGCAGCATACAAAGATTATTTAACCGAGTTTGAATCAGTGTACGCCAGGTACGTGCAAAGACAGCTGTTGTGACAACTTGAGATTTTCGCTAAGAGACGTATCGAAAGTTCCATCCGGAGATTAGAAACTATACTGGGCACTGTTACGGAGACTTGTGCAAGTAAAGGCGGCAGACCTTAAATGTGTGTTAATGTCTCGTCACCGGAATACAGGGAAAATCGTAGTATGCGTCTTCACAATAGCCGTGAAACGTGTGGCGCACTCCGCTCAAGATATGGTCCAGCCGCGGCGATGTAGGCCCATAACCTGAAAAGGCCCCACATAACACGGTGGACTAGTTCCAGAAAAATCCACTTTAAGCGAATTTCGCGTTCACCGTAGGTATTGTAACATGTGTCTTGATGAGAATTGGCCTGGGCTGAGTTTCCAAGACCGAATACATGCACATTATTTCAATTCTTAAATTGTAAATGTCAGCGCCTACAGGAACACCTGTAAAATATAAAAAGTGGTAACTTTTATCTCTCTATATATAATTAAACCAAGCCAATAAAATATCGCATAGAACATGAGACAACTCGAAACTTGGTGCTAAAGAAAATGTCCTGTAGCTCCTTCCTCACTCTCCAGTTCGTTGCTGGGTGGACAAAGTGGATTCAGGCGGGCTGAGAAGTTGAAATGTAAAGCAGGCCGCACGCCACAAAGAGGGGAAGGATTTTCGCTAATGGAAGTGAAAAGCTTTATGTACATTAGTGTATCTCTACTGAAGTGTGCTGCACGTTACTTCCATGGATAGCAGTCCTTTTTTGAACCTTAAGACCTTTGCTGAGAAACGATGTAATTTTAGAAACTTCTTCGTTACGGGGCGGGCACCATTCTTTGGTTACAATAAGACCAGAGGGGAGACCGTATAAAATAAACTGACGTACGGCATGCGGCTTCAGGGCCGCGCATTGGTGACCAGTGGTTGAGAGGGAAGAGTTCACTGCTGCCTGGCTGGCTGTCATCTTTGGACGGAGGTGTGCCGACGGAGGCACACGCATCACGATGTTTTTGGAGTAGAACTGGGTACAGTGCAGCTTTCTATATTACTTGTGCCCTCGTTCGATGTGAGAAGTTGTTTTATTGTTTTATTTATATTCTGAAGATAAGACTTAACTTTATGTTACGGAGTTTCTCTTGCGTGTCGTAGAGGCAGGCATGGTTTTTGTAAGTAAGAGACATTTGTATAGGCCGGATTGTTCTTTGATAGGTTGTCCAATAACATGCTGAGCAGACACAGAGGGGAGGTACAGGTATAGCTCCAATTTTTATGTATTATATATATATATATATGTATGTGTGTGTGTATTATTTTAATAAATACTTGTAAACTAATAAGATCTCACTAACCAACATTGCATCTTGCAAATGTACTTACTTTTTTTTTATTTATTGTAAGGTAATGCCCGGTGATGGTTCGTTGAACTGAAACATGTAGCATTGGATGGGATATATTAAAGAGTTGTGTTTGACTGTAAACTTCCTTTGTATTCAGTATAGCCCTGTCCATCCTCGACCCTGGCTATAGAAGGGGTGGGTGGTCAGCCCACGCCTAGGCCTCTCTACCCCCGGGAAATACACCCGATATCCGGCACGATGAGGAATCATTCTTTGATATATTCTTATATCGGCATTGTCTTCTTTCAGGTGCCACGTAGCCGGACAGACAATGTGAGGGGTTGACGCGTTGAACATTCAGATGCCCCTCCCTTCAGCAGCAGCGCCACGACCTGGAGGCGACGCTTGTATTGTCTGTGAGGACGCCGAAGAAGCGGACGGTACTGCCGCCGACGTTGCGCAGTCGTGGTGGGCGGTACCGAATGTACGACCAGCACTGTGGAGACGATTCTGCAAGCTGTCACCCTTCGTAACCCACCTGAAGATTATGCCTACCGGTGACGTAACGTCATCTTCATCTCTATCACCTTCATCCTCGTGTTCATCCTCACACACTTGTATTCGTCGGACATCACTGAACCGACTTGATCCTGTGATAAACCGGTTTACTAGATGATACTACGACTGATCGAACCTTTGTTGTACCCACCATGAACGATACGATGGATACAACGCTTACTGGCGGTAGTGTGTCAGTGAATAATCCTTTACACCACTCACCACCCGCCCCACACTGGGGGGCACCGGGGGGTGGTGGTGGGAGCCCTCGCTTCAACAGTTCTCATCACCAACAACATTCCCAAGCTCCCACCAGTTCTGCTGCCTTCGTCTCTGGGAAGACGAAGTCAACACCAGCAGGTGGAGGTAGCGTATTAGCTAACTCTGTGACGGAACAGCTGAGGCCTCCAGATACCGGGGGTAGTGCTAGTGTAGAACACTCCATCGTCGCATCGCCTCCTGCGCCCTCTTGTAATAAAGACGATTCGAGTGCATGTGGTAATAGGCGACCGCCCTCGTCGGTGGTAACGACGTCTTCGGGAGCTGTTACTGTGATTAATGTCCAACATGGGGGGGCCTGTAAGCCGATGGCGGACAAGGCGCATCCCGATGACGGTGAGTTTTCTTTTTTCAGGTGGTCTTCTGTTGATTTTACGCAATAATATTGGGGTTTCAGTTTTATTGTAGCCATGTAAGGAATTTCTGCTACCTATTGCCCACTCCCAGTGCGTGCAGTAATGAAAGAGGCGATCACCGGTAAGGTGCCTTGGCTTTAAACAGGGTCGGACCCCGCCAGCTAATTCTTCTGTGGGGAAATTCCTTTTTTGGTCCCGTGTAAAGTAGGCTTTGTAGTGGATCAGTATGGGAAAATCGAAATTGTCCAACTTTTGATGGAGGTGTCCCATGTCGAATTTTGATGAAAAGTTGTAAAAGGTTTACGGGGTGCATGGGAAATTTATATGTGGCCATGTGTGAAATAGACGCTGCAATGTGTCAGTATGGCCAAAAATCAGAACGGTCAGCGTACTTCAACGAACGACATCCCACACTGAATTTCACCAAAACTTGAATAATGATTAATATAACATGGGAATACATTATAAAGTGTATTTATGCGGTTACGTAAAGTGGGCATTGTAGTCGGTCACTGTGACCAAAAATAAAATTGCTGGTTATCGTTAAGTACAGGTCTATCATTCTGAATTTACACCCAAAAATTATTGCCCCTGTAGATTTATGCTGTGGTATGAAAAGATCTTGTGTGATCTTATCTCAAGGAGGCTGTATAATCCATCAATTTAGCCATTAACCTAAATATCCTATGATCGTTATACGTAATCTTGTGTATGGAATTCATGCAAAATTTGAATAACAGTTTTGATACAGAACCTACACGAAACTTTTCATTTATGTGCTTATGTATTTAAAGTGGGCGTTGTCATGCGTCAGTATGGCAGATAATCAGAATCGCACAACAACTCCTAGTGAAAGTTTCAACCGTCGAACGTTAAAAAATATGTTTGTCGTTTATCTACTGAGACCAGGTCACAGACCGTTAGGCAAGGCCTTCATGTTAGGTGTTCTTTTTTACTTTATGAGGAACGCCTAATAATTGTCAAGCATTCGTTCAACTGTCCTTGACACATTTTAATTCAAATAGAATTAAGACCTTGATGTGCAATGTGTAATGTGTATATATATATATGAGACAGATGACAAGACTTTTGTGAACACGGCAATGAACCTTCGGGTTTCATAAAATGTTGGGAAATTTCTTGACTGGCTTTGGAACTGTTAGCTTCTCACGACATTTCTGATTGAGAAGGTCCTCAGGAATAAGCTCCTGAATAATGACCAAAGTTGTACACCTCAGTGGAGGTCGCACTACAGACGTAACCACCTGTTTGTGGTCAACCAGAGGTGCCGAATAAGAAACACGCATCCTAAATTAGTGTTTTCCACTGATAGATAAACACTGAAGCGTCTCCCCTTGTCAGCCTTTTCTCGTCGCTGAGAGAGAGAGAGAGAGAGAGAGAGAGTGAGAGAGAGAGATGCCATCGTCATCTAGAATTTCGATCTATTAATCAGACAGTTTCCCATACTAAAGTTAATTTGTAAACTTCCGAGCAGACAGTTGGTGATCATTTCTCGCCTGTTTGATGTGGATCAGTTTTTGACACCTTTACATGGTCGATCCGTACGTCATCGCGAACGTAATGCCTCCGTTTTTTATCTTGACCTACAAAAGGGACTGATAATACTACTAATTTTATCTCCAGTACTCTATGAATTGATACGTTAGCCCGTACGGATTTTGTACCGGTGCAACGATATGCCGTCTGACTGGGAAAGTGGACGGTGTCTGTTAACATAAATTTATTTGATGCACAGTTGTAGTCGGCGTTCAACACTGATTGAAAGGGTGGTCCATTGTCTTGCGTTTTGGAAAACATATTGAAACATGGGCCTACTTTGGAAAATCAGCATTTGTTGGGTTAATGGGTTGTGTAACGACTGTTTCTCAGCTGTCTGCATAAACTTGTATCGAATAGTAACGATGGTCTTGAAAGTGATGAATATGGAAGGAAGGGGTCGTGGCTCTTGTATGCCACTATACGAGTAAAATTGGCCTGGAAAAATAAAAAGTACGGAAATGTCAGAAGAGCTGGTCACGGCTAGGCTGCGAATTCGGTTAACTGTTTATTAGGCCTGTGATGTGGCCGTATTGCCATAGAGGATCGAGGACCCTGATGTGTCATTGCGCCTGCCTATCAGTAGGCGTGTCTTAACCACTGCCGTCTGCTTACCCGTCCTCTCGTTAACCATTCTAGTGTTCTAGCCACAGTGCGTGTTAGGGTTAACGCTTTGGTTTGCATTTTTATCGTTTGGTTCTCATTTTACTTTGTAAACATTTTATGAGAATTTTGGACTATTGTTCACGGATGTTGTACCAGAAACTAAAGGTGTTGGTTTGTTGTTTCGGTTAGTAGGCCCTCAAACCATTTGCAGTACGAATAAATGTTGAAAATTCCAGTTTATGCAAGAAACACATTGCGTCTCCGTAACGAATGTTCCTCGGTTAATGGTGTCTAGGGAAATAACTGTTTATTTTTATTCTGAGAATTGCACAAAAAAGAGTTTGGGGAAACGTGTATGGTGTTTGAATGCTGAACCCTCAAGAAATCATACACGTATATCAGAAGTGGCCAGCTGGACGAGCTTCGAGAACCTCACTTTAGTAGGTAACCTAGACAAAAGCCGTGTATTTATTCTGCAAGTCAAACGTACGGTAGCAACACTGCTCACTGTATGAGAGGGCACAACCAACGCTTTCTGTTAGCGACAGAATGAAGTCCATTAACTGCTCTAGTAGTCTGTTACAGAACAGTTGTTCCCAATTGTGCTCCGCGGATCCCGTTCCCAGGGGATCCGTGGATGCATTTGTATACAGGCTACTTTGAAGTTTGCTTTTTTTTTTTTAAATAAAAATAATGATTTTTTTTAAAAATAATGGCGGAACTTCTTTGATCGGCGATATGTTTATTTCGTATGACCCTTAGAATGTCTAATTACGAAACTTCTCTTACCCACGAAGCGAGCGACAGTTGTTTTCATTAAGGTAAAGTTGTGCAGTGCGTTGTTACGTATGCTGCTGGTATGTATTTGTAACTATCTAAAATCAGTTCTGAGATCTTAGTTTTTAATTTTTGTACCTCTCATCCGGACACGCTGTATGTACATGAACGAAGATGTAAATATCCATGGTTATTTTTCGAATCGAAAAGGGGTCCGCCAGCAAAATAGTTTGGGGAACACTGTTCTAGACTATTCATTGCGAGAAATTGCTGTCTTTTACAGGAAATTTGCACTGAGTCGCGCTTGCGACGTAACGTATAGTCATTGTGCTTTAAATGGCCAAGGCTACTAGCCACGCACAAACAAGGGACTTTATACTACACTCGATTTCCATTGAAGCAGTGATTTGTTTGACGGACCGTAAAGGGTTAGCTCAGTGGGTTGGAGATGTGGCTGGAGAACTTTGGCGATGAAGCGTCCCAGTAGGCGAATTCGCTAGGCTAGGAGCTGTTCAGCTTCAAGCCAACAATTGGACAGGAGAGTCTCCATCAGGATAGTAATGATAATGGGGTTAGACTAGTTAACTTCGCCACATCACAAAATCTGATGGTTAAGAGCACGATGCTCCCTCACCGGAACATTCATAAATACACCTGGACCTCCCCTGATGGTAAGACTCACAACCAGATTGACGACGTATTGATAAATAGGAGATGACATTCGAGTGTACTGGATGTGCGAAGTTTTAGGGGAGCTGATTGTGATACAGATCACTATCTGGTGATTGCAAAGGTTAGGGAAAGATTAGCAGTGGGTGAACAGGTCGCACAGAGGTTTGATAGGCAAAGATTTAATTTGAGGAAGGTAAATGAGCCAGAGGTTAGGGAACAGTATTAGATTGAGATTAAAAACAGGTTTGCAGCTTTGAAGAACTCGGATGATGACGAGGACGTAAATAGGAATTGGGAAAACATTAAAGAGAATATCCAAACCTCAGCGAAAGAGAGTCTGGGTTTGGATGAATTTAAGCAGAATAAACCCTGGTTTGATG